>MDSW01033810.1_pt1 | contig 55673 bp, 38 predicted proteins | sample 811171 | NCBI WGS metagenome assembly MDSW01 (sample SAMN05326641, study PRJNA326480) | marine metagenome | isolation source: seawater | place: Atlantic Ocean: North West | collected 2012
AACAGGCACAAACCCTGACTTACGACTTGTTTGCAGATCCGGTGATTGAGTTAGCCGCAAACGGCTCAAGGATACTGGACGACTTCTCCGACGCACCTGAGATAGCGATTCAGATAGGATTCAAGCCCGGTGTAACGGACAACTCCGCCCAAGCGGGATTGGACGGTCTAACGACTCTCTTCCCAGAGCAGAAAGATGCTAGCGTAGCAACGTACAGGACCTATGCGTTCTGGGGTGTACAAGAAAGCGTCTCACCATCAGAGTTGGCAGAAACACTGCACAACCCAATGATCGAGAGAGCATCGGTGGCAGATAGAGAAGGATGCTCAACTGGCCGCTGGCCGGAGCTTGAATTTCCAGACGCACCTCCAAACGAATTCAAGGAACCAGCGACGATAGATTTGGAGGTTAGTGATGAACAACTCCTTGAAATTAGCGAAAGGGGGCTACTGGCTCTAAACTTGGATGAGATGAAAGCCATCCAGGGCCACTACAGAGACCCATCTGTCAGGGCTGAAAGGATAGAGCATGGACTACAACCCGACAGACCAACAGATGCAGAGTTAGAGTGTCTAGCTCAGACATGGTCGGAGCACTGTTCACACAAGATATTCGCTGCAAAGATAAGACATGTGGACAAAGAAACAGGTGAGGATACTAGAATCAACTCACTCTTCAAGACTCACATAATGCAGCCAACACTAGATATCCAAAAAGAGGTAGATTGGTTACTGAGCATATTCCACGATAACTCGGGCGTCATCTCATGGAATGATGAATGGAGCGTGTGCATAAAGGCTGAGACGCACAACAGCCCCAGTGCCCTTGACCCGTTCGGAGGCGCCATAACAGGAATTGTAGGGGTGAACAGGGATATCCTCGGAACGGGATTGGGAGCTAGGCCAATCGCCAATACCGATGTCTTCTGCTTCGGGCCTCCTGACTACTCCGGAACAATTCCTCCAGGGCTTTTCCACCCCTCAAGAGTTTTCAGAGGGGTCCACTCAGGCGTAAGATCAGGCGGAAACGAGTCAGGAATTCCCACAGTCAATGGAGCAATTGTGTTCGACGAGAGATACATTGGGAAACCCCTAGTCTTCTGCGGCACAATTGGAATCATGCCCCGTACTCTGGCAGATGGAAGAGAGAGCCACATCAAGACGCCAAAGCCGGGCGACATCGTCTACATGGTAGGGGGAAGGGTTGGAAGCGATGGAATCCACGGAGCGACGTTCTCCAGCCTCGAACTTACCGAAGAGAGCCCTAGCTCAGCAGTTCAGATAGGAGACCCCATCACCCAGAAGAAGATGCTAGACATGATTCTGGAGGCAAGGGACGAGGGTCTAATTCAGGTAATAACAGACAACGGCGCAGGAGGTCTTTCCAGCAGCGTCGGTGAGATGGCGGAACTGACAGGTGGTGCCGAGCTAGACCTAGGTCGAGTTCCCCTCAAGCAAGCAGGACTCTCGTCTTGGGAGATACTGGTCTCTGAGTCCCAGGAGAGGATGACTGTTGGGGTCAGACCGGAAGACTGCGAGAAGTTCGAGGCCCTGGCCAGCCTACATGAGGTCGAAGCCACAGCTGTGGGCGAATTCACTGACTCAGGGGTCTTCGTGGTCAGTCATGGAGAGACTACCGTCGCACACCTGCCCATTCACTTCCTATTCGATGGATGTCCGCAACTCAATCTAGAGTCCGAGTGGAGCCCTCCGTTTCAGATGCCCGTAGAGACCCCCGAACTGGATGAAGAAGGAATGGGCGAGGTACTCGCCAAACTGCTCGCTAGGCCTAACATAGCCAGCAAGGAATGGTGGGTCCGGTCCTATGACCACGAGGTAATCGCTCAGAGCGTAATCAAGCCTTTCTGCGGTATTAACCATGATTCTCCAGGGGACGCCGCGGTCATAGCGCCCATCCAAGGAGAGACTCAGGGCTTGGTGGTCTCAAATGGTATCGCTCCCAGATACTCTGACTTGGACTCCTACGCGATGGCGGCGGCTACCGTCGACGAAGCGCTCAGAAACGCTGTATGCGTGGGAGTGGATCTGGACCTCATCGCAGGTCTCGACAACTTCTGCTGGCCCGATCCAATCGAGTCATCCAAGACTCCAGATGGAAGGTACAAACTAGCCCAGCTAGTGAGAGCGAATAGAGCATTGGATGATGTCTGCAGGGCATACAGGCTACCATGTATCAGTGGGAAGGACTCCATGAAGAACGACGCTATGATGGGAGGGGAGAAAATCAGCGTCCCACCAACACTGCTATTCAGCCTTCTCGGGAACCACGAAGATGTCCGGAAAGCAGTCTCGTCGGACTTCAAGACGCCTGGAGACGCGATCTTCCTAGTCGGAGAGACACACCAGGAACTCGGCGCCAGCGAATTGGCATTCATGCTGAGGGACGAGGGCTCAGGAGGGATAGGGGCGGCGGTCCCGCAGATCGAACCAGAGAGGAACATGTCAGCCTACAGGGCTCTTACTTCGTCCATGAAGAGCGGACTAGTATGCAGCGCCCATGACTGTAGCGACGGCGGCTTGGCCGTGGCCCTGGCGGAGTGCTGCTTCGGAGCCGACTCCGGAGCTTCGATCGACATATCCCCACTCCGGTCAGATTGCTCGGATCTTGATGATTGGGGAGCCCTATTCGGAGAGAGTCTCGGCAGGATACTAGTCAGTGTCAGACCCCCTGACAAGGAGGCCTTCCAGGAATCCATGAAAGGCGTATGCTGTCACTATCTTGGTACGGTATCCGATGGCGACACCATCTCCGTATCTAGAGACGGAGAGAAAGTCCTCTTGGGCTCAATGTCGGAGATGAGGGACTCTTGGAAGGCAACACTGCATGGAGGAGGGCTCTGATGACTCCCAGGGTAGCAGTCCTGTCGGGCTTCGGAATCAACTGCGAGACAGAGACCATCGCCGTATTCGAGATGTCAGGGGCCAATGCAGACAGAGTTCACGTTAATCGGCTGGTCAATGGGGAATTGGATCTATCAGACTACCAGATTATGGCAGTACCCGGAGGGTTCTCCTTCGGCGACCATCTAGGCAGTGGCAGGCTCATGGGAAACAGGCTTCGCTTCGGTTTGAGGGATCAGGTAAGGGGTTTCGTAAGGGAGGGGAAGCCCGTAATTGGAATATGCAACGGCTTCCAGGTACTCGTGAAGATGGGCCTTCTTCCCGGTGACGAGGAAGTCTCCCTAACCCAGACCGCCTCCCTAGCACTCAATGATAGCGGACGGTACGAGAATAGATGGGCAACTCTGGAGTTCGACTCGAAGAGCCCATGTATCTGGACAAGAGGGATCGAGCGAATCAGGGTCCCGGTTCGACATGGGGAGGGGAAATTCGTCACGGACAACCCAAGCTTGATGGATAAATGGGCCGAGTCAGGCCAGTTGGTCGCGAGGTACGTTGACCCATCTAATGAATACCCCAGTGCTAGCGACGATATACTTCCTTACCCAATCTCTCCGAATCAGAGTTGGAGGAACGTTGCTGGGGTATGTGACCCGACAGGGTTAATCTTCGGCCTAATGCCACACCCAGAGGCAAACCACTCTACGTGGCTAGGAGCCACATGGACCAGAGAGGTCAATGAGCACGGACAGGGAGAGGGAATGGCGATTTTCCACAATGCAGTCAGTCACGTAATGGACGACTGAATTCCGGGACCACGACTCAACCTAATTACAGAATACCTAATGCTCGCCTAGTTGCTGCAAGAATCAGTACTGTCACAAGTATGGCTCTGACACCCTTCTGGGAGGAGGATTGGGAGCCATACCTAGATCCTATCAAACCCCCTACCAGTACAGCTATTCCGAAAGGAATCAGAAGACTAAGATCTAGATCAAGCCTTCCAGCGACTCCCGCTCCGGCTAGTCCAGCGAGAGAGTTTAGCCAGACGAAGAGGGCGGTAGTCGCCGCGGCTTCCTTCGCTTTAGCCCACCTCCCAAGCATTAGGGCGGGTAGTAAGAAGATACCACCACCCAAGCCTATCACTCCACTTACTAAGCCAATTCCACCCCCAACTACCGCAGCCTTGGTAGCACTAGGTCGGACTGTTTCGCTAACCCCTGCATCGCCTGAAATCAACCTCCAAGCCGCTACGATAAATGCGAGCGATAGAAGCGCGTCGTACACGGCCCCTTCCACCAACATGAACCCTCCAAGGGCGGCCATGGGCACGCTTGCGGCGATGAAAGGAACCGATAGATCTCTGACATGGTGACCAGATTTGTGGTAGTGCCAGAAGGCAATCCCGGACACAATCAGGTTTAGTGACCAAGCATATTGTTTGAGCCAAATCGCCTCCGATGCTGCAAACGTCGTCATCGACAAGACAGCCAGGTATCCCGAAGCACCCCCGAGTCCAACCGAGGAGTACAGAGATGCCACTGCGAAGAGGGCCAGTAGAACAAGCACCAACTCAGTGGAAACCACGAGGACCGCTTTGGGAAGGACACTTCAACTCCACCGCTTCTCGTTGATCATGGAGGTAGGGGTCTCCCTTCAACGGGCAATTGATTTGGCCAGCCAACTCCCCCTAGTAAGAGAAAAAGAGACTATTCCGCTTATTACGGCATCTGGGCGGACTCTTTTCGAGAATCTAAGCTCCATGGTTGATGACCCGAGATTCGACAACTCGGCTATGGATGGCTGGGCGGTAAGAGAGGCGGATTGCAGGGAAGTAGGAGCCATATTGAGGATAGTAGGAACCAGCCAGGCAGGCTCCGAAGAAATCCCGAAGGTAGATTCAGGTGAAGCTTGCAGGATAATGACCGGTGCACCCATACCGCAGGGAGCGGATGCTATTGTGATGGTCGAAGACTCTACTATTGTTGGGGACAAAGTAACAATCGACGGGCCGGCCAGACCGGGCTTCATCCGCTGGAAGGGCGAGAACCTAACTCAAGACACTGTGGCCTTGAGAGCTGGCACCGTTCTGACTCCGGCTTCGGTTTCTCTTGCAGCAACAATGGGTCATGCGAACATCAGAGTGGTTAGGAAACCCAATATTGCGGTGATAGGTGTCGGAGACGAATTGACTCCTCCTGGGGAGCCCCTTTCAGAGAGCTCGATATACGAGTCAAACACCTTCGGTCTGTCATCACTTGTGGAGAAGATGGGAGGAATACCCAGGAGGTTCGATTTGATTAACGACAGCATGGATCGTCTGAGGGAAACCCTGGATGAAGCCGCGGCGTCATGTGATGCCATCCTTACCAGTGGAGGGGTCAGCATGGGGGAATGGGACATGGTTCGCAGAATAATGGAGGAAGAGGGCGATATCAGATTCTGGAAGGTATTGATTAGACCAGGAGGACCACCTCTTTTCGGCTCTTGGAGGGAGAAACCAATTTTCGGGCTTCCAGGAAACCCGGTTAGCAGCCACATCGTCTTTACTGTGCTTGTAGCACCATGGTTGTCATCTAGTATGGGCTCCGATGAGGCGTCCAGACCTAGGCTTGCCAATAGGGTTAGAGTGGAGATGGAGGAACCCCTGAAGGGAGCACCAAGGAAGCTATGCATGAGGAGGATATCCATCAGGCAAGAGGGAGACAAACTGCTGGGTTCGACAAGAACGCACCAAGGAAGCGGCAATATCCACAGCATGGTAGCTCACAACGGCCTCTCTCTTCTCCCACCAGATTCGGACTGCCAAGAGGGGGAAACAATCGACGCCCTCTGGCTTATCTAGCCACTAACGCTAAGAGCGCTCGATTCAAACTCAAGGCTCACACAACAATTAGGTAAACCGACTCCGGCTCCATTCTGTGTGGATTTCTCAGGCATGGTTTCAAAGGAGCGCGCTATGACTGATTACTCCGGAAAGGTGACGCGATGTCAGACAAGAAGAAGAACGGCTTCTCCGATGAAGGCTGGATCGAGGTAAAGGGAGCGAGAACCCACAACCTGAAGAACATCGATGTTAGTATTCCGAGAGGAAAGTTCGTCGTCATATCTGGAGTTTCAGGATCCGGCAAATCAAGCCTAGCATTTGACACACTATATGCAGAGGGACAAAGGCGGTATGTAGAGAGTCTGAGCTCCTACGCCAGACAGTTCCTTGGACAAATGAAGAAGCCAGATTGCGACTCCATCGAAGGGCTCTCACCGGCAATAAGCATCGATCAGAAGCAAGGTAGCCATAATCCAAGGTCGACCGTTGCCACAGTCACCGAGATGATGGATTACATGCGACTTCTTTGGGCTAGGGTCGGCCTCCCCCATTGTCCTGAGTGCGGTCGCGAGGTTAGCAGGAGGACTGTGCAGGAAATCGTCGACGACGTCATGTGGCGCTTCGAGGGACATGGGATAGCAATTTGGAGTCCGGCAATAAGGAACCGAAAAGGAACCCATGCTGACTTGTTCAATGCTCTCGTAGACCAAGGATACATTTCAGGCAAGGTCAATGGAAGGGAAGCCAGCTTCGAGGATCCCCCGCGCTTGGAGAAGAATCTGAGACACGATATCGACGTTCGAGTAGACAGGATGCTGCTCACACAGCCAAACAGGCAGAGGCTAACAGAGGGGGTGGAGGCCGGATTACGCCTCGGAGCCGGATCTGTTGCCGTGGAGAGCCTGAGCGCCCCCAAACCCGGAGATGATAACGCAGAGGAGCAGAGGTTCAGGACGCAAGAAGGCGAGGTAATTGCTTACTCAGAGGAGTTTGCATGTCCGACCCACGGAGCCTTTCTACCAGAGATGAGTCCTAGGGTGTTCTCCTTCAACAACCCCTTGGGAGCATGCCCCACATGTCAGGGACTAGGGGTCGAGAGGTCATTCTCTCATGATCTCGTGATTGACAGGACTGCTACGGTAGGAGATGGGTGCATCAGGCCTTTCCGAAGATCGATGATGTCCGGTTGGTATCGTAGCCAGATGACTCAGACATGCAACCACTTCGGTATACCCACAGATGTTCCATTTGGGGATTTGGACGAGGATAGTCGCGACATCATGCTCAATGGTTCAGGAGGGGAGGTCATCAATTTCGAGTTCAACTCTGAGAAGGGGTCCTCATACACAATGTCCAGACCATGGGAGGGAGTCTTCTCAAGACTCGCACGTACGTACAAGGATACCAGTTCTGAACGAACACGATCTAGACTGTCTTCGTTCATGACGGATGAGCCCTGCACAAACTGTCGTGGAGACAAACTGAATGATGCGGTCTGTAAAGTCACCGTCGGAGGCGTCAACCTCCCCGGAATATCGAGTTGCAGTGTTCTGGAAGCCTTAGCAGTGGTCCAGAATTGGAGACTGGGGGGCTTGGACGACACATGGGACAAACTAGACAGAGACGCTCCAGATAGCGTCACCGTACAATCAACGGAGAGGTTGGACGAGCGTTCCATGTACATAGGAAAGGAAATCATCAAGGAGATAGAGTCCAGGCTCAGGTTCCTTGCCTTGGTAGGGTTAGACTATCTCACACTTGACCGTAGGGCGAACACCCTATCTGGTGGAGAGAGTCAGAGGATACGATTGGCCACCCAAATCGGGACCCGACTAACTGGAGTAATGTACGTTCTTGATGAGCCCAGTATCGGTCTCCATCCAAGGGACAACGACAGGCTACTACAGACACTAAGAGAGCTGACGGATCTCGGAAACACCCTACTTGTCGTAGAGCACGATGAGGCTACAATGAAGCAGGCCGATTGGCTGGTCGATCTTGGACCTGGTGCTGGTAAGGACGGAGGTCAATTGGTTGTTAGCGGAACCTACCCAGACCTCCTAAGAAACAAGGAGAGCCCGACAGCAGCATATCTATCTGGCAGGGAGGCCATACCCATTCCCGAAGACAGAGTAGAGCCTGACGAGGAACGGTGGGTCAAGATATCAGGTGCCCGTCAGAACAACCTCCAGGATATCGAGGTTAGTATCCCCCTCGGTTGCATGGTAGCCGTTACCGGGGTCTCGGGATCAGGCAAGTCATCTTTGGTCACTGAGACCCTAGCACCTGCTCTTCTCAGAGAGCTTCACGGAACAGACTCAACGCCCGGAGCCATGGACGGGATTACCGGGTTGGAAATGGTTGACAAGGTGATAGTGATCGACCAATCGCCAATAGGACGGACACCCCGATCTAATCCAGCAACTTACACAGGAGCGTTCGGACCAATTCGTGATCTTTTCTCTCAGACAAAGTTGGCAAAGGAGAGGGGGTATGAGCCCGGACAGTTCTCCTTCAACGTGAGAGGAGGAAGATGTGAGGCATGCAGCGGGGCCGGCTCAACGAAACTGGAGATGAACTTCCTCCCGGACGTTTGGGTAACATGCGAAGTCTGCAAGGGTAAGAGGTACACTAGAGAGACACTAGAGGTCAAGTGGAAGGGCAAGACAATTCACGATATCCTAGAGATGAGTGTCGACGAGGCATGCGACTTCTTCGAGAAACAACCTAGAATTCACAGGATAGTGAAGACTGTACAGGATGTTGGATTAGGTTACATCAGGCTAGGACAGCCGGCAACAACGCTTTCCGGAGGAGAGGCTCAGCGAGTCAAGCTAGCAACAGAGCTCCACAGGCCACCTCGGAAGCACACATTCTACATCTTGGATGAGCCGACTACTGGCCTAGCTCTATCAGATGTCCATCAGTTGATCGAAGTCCTGCTGCGCCTTAGACGAAACGGTCACACTGTCATAGTTATCGAGCACCATCTCGATGTCATCAAGTGCGCAGACTGGATAATCGACTTAGGTCCCGAGGGAGGAGAGCTAGGAGGAGAGGTGGTAGTCGCAGGAACCCCTGTCGAGGTGGCTAGAGAACCCGGCAGTTACACGGGTCAACACCTAAACGGCATGGTCTGAATTAACCAATCCCAAGCCTTGAGAACCCCGACTAGAACCGGAATCTATGTACCGATCCGGAAACCCTGCACTCAATGACTCGACGTTCGATAAATCCGCATACAAGGACGCTCCTTGGTGGGAGGGATACGAGTCCAATATGATGACAATTGAGGGAGTGGCCGAGAAAACGGGGCTCCTCCTTCTGATTACCGCCACAACTGCACTGGCCACCGCATTCTCAATGCCAGAGAGTATCCCTCTTATCGGAGTCGGTGTACTTGGAGGCTTTATTGTGGCCCTGATTATAATTTTCTCAGGCTCTACTAATCCGATGCTAATTTGCGTATATGCGGCTCTAGAGGGACTGGTAATAGGGGGGTTAACCTGGCTCGTAGAAGTGGGACTTGATCTCCCAGGAATCGGGATTCTTGCAGCATTCCTAACCTTCATGATTCTTGCAGCAATGATTGCGATTTACAGAGCAGGTCTAATCAGGTGGGATAGGAATCTTGCGATAGCGGTATACTCCTCCTTGTTCGCTATCATTTTGATCTACTTATTCTCTATAATTGGAGCGATCACAGGACTGTTCCAAGTTCCCTACATCCACGAGGCGAGCCCTATAGGAATAGCATTCTCACTATTCGTCATCGGAATCGGGGCACTCTGCCTTGTAGCAGACTTCGACTTTATTGAGAGGGGTGTCCAGATGGGAGCGCCGAAGCAATTGGAGTGGAGAGCCGCGTTCGGACTGATGGTCACTCTCATCTGGTTGTACTTAGAAATCCTGGAGTTGCTGGCTAAGATTGCCATATATTCGAGGCGCTAGTGTATGCAAACAGACCTCATCTTGCAACTGACTGTAGCCGGGATAGCACTCGGCCTGTTCGAGGGAGTCAGGCCGGGCCCGCTTCTCACCATGGTAATCCGAGAGACACTAACGGGCGGTTGGTCTGCAGGTGCAAGGGCTGCATCAGCACCAATATTCACTGATGGACCACTAATTCTGATTAGTGTACTGTTATCTGGATGGGTGGCCAACCAGCCTAGTCTGATGTTCACGATATCGGTACTGGGTGCTTGCTTCCTACTATGGTTCGGCCTCGATTGCTTCAGAATAGAACCTCCTGATTCCGATATCGGACAACAGGAGGTCACCGGCTCGTTCAGTAGAGGGGTGATTACCAATCTCCTGAACCCGAACGTGTACGTATTCTGGTTCTTAATCGGGGGACCCCTCATGGCATCGGCTGCAGACGAGGAGCCACTGGCTCCTGTCGCCTATGCAGTATCTTTCTTGGTGACGATTATAATTGTCAAGATGGCCATAGCTCTCATCTTCGACAGGACTCGTGGCTCCCTATCTCCAACAACATACAGAATTGCATTAGGTATATGCGGCTTGGGGATGATAGGATTCTCTGTCGGTTTCTTGTATCAGGCCTACGAGTTGTTTCCGCGAGTATTCTAGCGATAAATTATGAAAAACGACCTAAGGAAGAGAACCAGATCCGCTAACCTCTGCCAACCACTCCATTGCAGAATGATAGTCTGCTTCAGCCTCTAAATCGTCTTCCAGTAGAAGCGCCTTAGCAGCATCCCAGAGCGCCCTCAGAGCCGGGACCCAATCTCCCCCCTTGTCACGGCTCTCTTCATCGAATCTCCATGCATCCGACTCAGTCTTATCGTGTACTACCAACCACGCCCAGCCCATTGAGGCCTCCAGTCCCCTCCCCTTTCTGGCCATGGAGACAGTGGATGCAACTCCATCATCAGCGGCCTTTCTCACCAACATGTCAGCGAATGATAGAGGTCCTGGTAGGGAATCGCTCTCCCAAGGAAGTCTATCTAGCTTCATTGCAGTACTGAGCGACTCGCTTAACTCTCGTAGAAACGCCCCAAATCCCTGCTTCCTTTTCGACTGCCGTGAGTGAACCCTCTCCGCATCCTCTCCGACTAGTCCGAATAACTCCTTCAGGATGGTCCTACCATGCTCTGCCCAAAGAGAGACCAGAACAGGGTGGCACGACGAGTCTTCGAGCCTAACTACCTTGTCGTCTAGGCTCACTACGACACCATCTGACCTGACATGTATTCCATCTTCTACTGAATCCAGCACGCAGGCAAGAGCCCGACGCTCGTCCTCGGTCCCACTCATGTGCTTGAGGAACTCACCTCTGTCATCATCAGAGAACCAGTTACCACCGACGACGAATCCATCGGTGATACAGTTCAGAATACTATACCTGCAGGCTCTTGCTACCGCATTGTCCTCTAACGACATCTTTAGCCATGTATTCAGGACTTCATCCACCCTCTCAAGACCCTCTTCGGGTAGCGCCCTGTCCTGTGGCCACCCCTCTGGCCTCCATACCCAAGTCGCCTCGCAGACCTCTCCAAGTTTATTCGGCGGCATCATCGATACAGCCATGCTCCTTGCCATAGGTTCCTCTGTCTTGGCTAGGGCAGCGGGAGAGAGCCCCACCCTGGTTCCATCAGAGAACTCAAGCTTCAGCCAGCCATCAGCCGTCTCGGACTCCGAGATTACAGTCTCTTCTTCCAGTCCCATGGACCACTTGTATGAATCTCCCTGTAGATCAACTGAAGTGTTTCCAAGTGTCCACTGCACCCACTCGGACGGCGGGGCCGGCTCAAATCCAGTGAACACGAAACCTCCGTCCCACGAGAAGAAGTACTGTCCTGCCTTGGCATGGTCGTCCCAGACCAAAAGCCTCAGTCGAGGATGGTTGAAGTTCTGAATGCCTACAAGATGACCAGGCCTACCACTGCCTCTCTTTAGGTAGCTAGCGTTTCCATAGACGTCGCTCTTGAACACCGAGACTGTGGTCAAGTCCTCCTCGGAAGCTGCTACCAGACTACCAGCAAGGGAACGGGATACGTCTCCTCCGCTTCTTTTGGACATCCTCTTCTTCAGCCATCTGATATCATTTCTTTTCGATGAGACAGCCTTGAGCTCGTGCAACGTCAAGGCCATGGGGTCCTTACTCCCGAAGAGGGACACCTTCCCCAACTCTCCGAGTATCTCTGGTAGGAAACTCTCTGGATTTTCCAGCAGGGCCTCCAGGCTCCTCTCCAGCCTCTGCTGGATTTCTTTCGAGGCCTGTTTAATCCCCCTCACCCTCACTCTCTTCCTACGGCTCCTATCACCTGGAAACCTAACTTCTGCAGGAGGCTTGGCCATGATATCGAATCTACCGAAAGGTGTCTCAGACTTGAGTTCGTCGGGGGCTCTACATCGATCTCCTTCTGCTGAAAGCCTCTCTTTCGTTATCGCTCATTTTCGATGGTATAATCAGGGTATGTATCCATCCTCCCTGAATCTTTGAGATTTCACCAAGGCTTCCTGAATAGACTCTCTGGTCCTTGGTTCCAATATCACTCAGAAGAATCCCCTCCCACTCGCTGACTACCATGCTAGGGCCATCTCGACCATCTCCCTCTTCCAACCACTTAGCCGTCATCCTCTCTAGAGTGGAAATGGCTTGTGACGGACTCATAGGCGTCGGGAGGTCGAAACCCATCCCCGTCGGGTCGAGATCCAGAAGAACCAGCGTATGCAAGCCACCTTCCAAATTTCTCAGGATCATTTCCAGTGGTGATGTGGCCAGATAATCTCCGTATGGATATGGGAGTGTGACCTGCCTTCCGAACTTGTACGATTGAAGGCCAGATAGGGAGACAGCGAGTGAAGTGGCAGACATCCCGGGGATTACTTCGAAGGCAATACCTTCCTCCATGCATCTAGCCTCTAGATCGATGTGAGTGGTAGCTTGCATAGGGTCTCCAACAACCAAAAGAGCCACAGAATCGTTCCGTGCCTCTTCAAGAAGCCCATCCGGGCTTTCCACAGACGGGCGCATCATCCTCTCCCAGGGCCCTATGACACTCTCCAGTAGATCCTCCTGCTCAGAGGGTAGAACCGCTGTGTATCCCTCCAAATACCTCTTCTTGCACCCTCGTGCCACTCTCCGAGACCTCTCAGTCATGTTCTCCAGATCCCCCGGACCGATACCAATCAGCCATAGCCCTGCAGGAACCTCATCGGTAGCCATCCTCCTTCCCTATGCTCTCATGCACATCAATATGATGTGCCTCAGAACTTCTGGCGAAAGGTACCCTTCCGACCCAACAAAATCCCAGAGTAATGATCATCTACGCGTGAGTCGAAAGGATCCATAGAGTAGACCAACTCCTTGCTGTAGGTCTTGTACAGGAACTTCTCCCAAAGAAAACCTTTGTTCCCTCCAGCAGAAAGGAAGTCTCCTCCCGAGACCCTCCTGATTTGAGAAAGAACCATCCCAATGTCCTTCGAAAATCCGAGAACCCCTGTCTCCATAACTACGAACGCAGAATCATCGAACTCCTCCCATGCCGACATGTCGTTGATATCCATTCTATTGCACTCATCGCAACCGTGCAAATCCACGGTCACGTCCCCATGCTCGCAGTTAGGGAACATGGTGGACATGAACTGGAAGTAGTTCCCGCTACAGGGATCACCAATCACCATCAGTTTCTTTCCCTTGATGTGGGCTATCTTCTTCGCTGCTTCGAACATCCTCTTTGTGAGCAAGTATCGTTTTACAGGAGAGATTAGGATGCTCTTGATCAAGTTACACTCATCTCCGTCATTGTCAAGCGATGGAGCCTACCGGCCCATCAACGTGATGCGTCACCTGAGGGTTCCAAATCGCGATGTCGAGCGGACTATTACTCTACTCAGAGAGAGAGACTGGCTAGCCTCTGGAATGAGGGTTTTCTCCCATGACGATGCAGAATTCAGGCTGGTTCCCATTGATCCAGGCTCTCCAATCGCACTCCCGAAACCCTTGGACAAATACGAGATTGAGGTTCATGAGGGGCTGCCCGACACCAGAACCGACTCCGATTGGTGGAACCATCTCACTGCTCTATTGGGAGCAGAGGTGATTGAAGCTCACGGCGAAGCATGGCCCTCATCACATGAGTTTATCTCGGATATGATGATAGTTAGAATCGAAGATGACTTGGAGAAGTACTCTGCACAAATCGCAGAGGCCAAACTCCAATCTCATCCACACATCAGGCTGATCCTAAACGATGAAGGAGTCCAAGGCGAGCTCAGGATTCGCAAACTAACACCCATAGGTGCGAGAGTCGATGAAGCAATAGTTACCGAGACAATTCCTGACTCCATCAGTAGCACTCGTGTTCTGGTCCGAGAGTCCGGTAAATCCATCGCATGCGACCCAAATAAGGCGTACTTCTCTACTAAACTCCAGTCGGAGAGACTTGAGACTCTAGCCCTCGCTAGGGAACTAAGAGAACTTCTAGGAAGGCCGTTAAGGGTCTGCGATCCATTTTGTGGGGTAGGGCCCTCGCTAGCCGTCCTGCTTTCGGAACCAGACCTAGTCAGCGAGGTACTTGCATCAGACCTGAATCCCGATGCAGTGGAGCTCCTAATGGACAACCTCCGTAGATGGGATGGCAGGAAGTATCCGATGGAACCAGCTCCGATTTCAAGAATTTTCGATGACCGAATAATTGGAGTAGGTGATGCAATGGAACTGCAAGCAAACCCAGAGTTTAGAGGCCGATGGGACCTTCTCATAGTAAATCTCCCACATAGGACACTCGACATTCTGAAATTTCTTGTGCCTCTACTAGACAGAAAGTCCCCATCCATGGTCAGAGGTAGAGTTATTGTCTCAGAAAACAGAATTGACCGTGCTAACCAATCCATTAGGCGGGATCTCCCTGACTCACTGGAGGGGTTCCCAGAACCTGCTCTAAGGATAAAGAGGGACTACAGCAGCAGACTGAGGCTATGCTCTTTCCAGGCTTGGATTGCACCTCAGGAAGACTAGTTTGAACAACATCCTAGACACACCTCCTACGGACAGGAGATATTTCCGGTAGATGCAGGCCATAAGAAAAAAATCGAGAGAGCAATTGGATCAATCACATAATGCACGGAAACCGCCCTAATCGACGATTCATTGGCGCCCCGACCGGGATTTGAACCCGGGTCGCAGCCTCGACAGGGCTGCATGATAGGCCACTACACCATCGGGGCCGGCTCTCTGACGAGATAGCCTTCCTTTTTCAAGGTTTGAGGGGGCATCATTGATGGCCCAACCGTGCTCAGGCTCTGCATGGGAGGAGCTCCGGTTGTCATCGATGTCATCGATAACGGTGGTCAATGGACCCATCGAGAATGGCGCATGCTTCGATATCTAGGCGTCGATACGCAGATACTCCCGAACAGCGTCCCTGTATCAGAAATACGAGAACTGGACGGCTTAATCCTATCAGGAGGATCGGCTAGAGTTGGCCTCACTGGGGAGTTAGGTAACTGTGCCGACTATCTCGGTCTGGAAGTCCCAATCTTGGGGATATGTGCAGGTCACCAATTCATGGCTAGGCACTATGGAGGAGATGCTGGAGAGGCTACCAAGCCAGAGTTCGGCGCCGCCATTATTTCTCTAGTAGGAGACGGCGGACCTCTTTTCCAAGGTACACCGCCGCAACAAACGGTCTGGGAAAGTCATAACGACGAGGTGACGAGCACTCCGCCTGGCTTCGTTGTAATCGCCGAAAGCGACTCCTGTAAGGTTCAGGCAATGCAAAACGAAGAATTAGACAGATTCGGCCTCCAGTTTCATCCGGAAGTAAACGATACTGAGTTCGGCTCAAACATATTCGAAAACTTCGTCGAGATATGTAAATCTGCCAAATCCGCATAGGACAGATTGAAGAAGGCCCGGCAGGTCGCCGGCTTGGTAGCAATGAAGGGCGACAAGGACATCCTACACAAGTGCAGGAACTGCAACAGGACAGATAAGAGGCAGTATAACCCTACATCTGATGAACACTGCAAACACTGCAACTCTCCCATGGACCCCCTAGAAATTCGCTACAAGTGTGTTAACTGCGGATACATGACATGGACCGAGGCAGACTCTACTGGAAGATCCTGTCATAAGTGCGGATACCGCATATTCGTCAAGCCAAGAAAGGACGGCATGGCTAAGGTCCTCAAAGCCGAGTGACAATCGCGGAGTTCAAGACCCTCCACTCTCCCATCAGTATGTGGCGAGCTGGCTAGAGACAGAGGCTCCGACGAGATTCGATGAATTGGCAGTCCCAGAGTCGGTCCGTCAGACACTGGTTTCCAGTAGCACCTCGATAGATCCCCCACATATTCTAATCAGCGGACCCGCGGGAGTGGGCAAGACTGCGTCTTGGAGACTATTCGCTAGACAGCTTCTAGGACCCGGTTGGAAGTCTACAACTCATATTCTTCAAGCACGAGATTTAGTGAGACAGAGGGGAGCCATGTCTTCCTTCGAAGAGTTCCTAAGACCGAGCGGATCAGACAGAGATACCTTGGCAGGAAGAACCAGTCTTGATGCATTTGACAGAGGAATATCCCACTCTATAGAGGACAATAATGCTCCAGCAGGTTTGGAGACCGAAATTCAGGATGGAATGATGCCCATCAGTCGCTTAATCGTAATCGAAGACGCCGATTACTTGGGTCATATTCGTCAGGCATACCTCAGGAGAATGATGGAGGCGGTGGGAGAGGCTTCCAGATTCATACTGGTGGCTCGCGCACCATCCAGAATCATAGACGCACTACGTTCGCGAAGTCAGTTGATTAGAATCCCATCCACCGACAGAGAAACAATCACTAGGACCCTGTCGGTAATTGCTGAGAAAAACGACTGTGAACCCGCTGACGGAGTTCTGGATGATATATCCTACATATCAGAAGGCAACCTCAAGAAAGCGATATTCACTCTCGAGATGCTAGATTCTAGAGGCCTCTCTTCTAATCGCTCATCGGTACACAAGATGGTTCAGGCATCAACTCTCCAAGCGGGGAGAAGACTGGTGGAGTTGGCTATTCGAGGAAAAGTAGTCGAATGGAAGTGGGAAAACCATCGTGGCAGAAATAAGAAAGTCCTATCTGGAGCAGTGGCGGAAGTGGATAATCTGATGAATCATCATGGACTAGATTCCACCGATCTTGTCTCACAGATTCATGCTGTTATCGTCGGAAGAAGACTCAGTATCCCTCAGACACTAAGGGAAGAGATTCTGGATGCACTGTCCGAATGTGATGTAGGCCTACAGAGATCCACTTATCCTCGTATTCACTTTGAGAGATTCCTACATCGAACTGCTCTCGCAGGCAAGAGCCACGGGCTCTCCATGTAATCGTGGCGGGCGCGGCAGGATTCGAACCCGCGGTCCCCGGCTTAGGAGGCCGGTGCATTATCCAGGCTATGCTACACGCCCGTTCCCGCGAGCACGCACTCCTGAAGAAATCTGCCCCGAAAAAGTACCATCATCCCCATGCTCATCCGATGCCATCAAGCAGGGTAAGCCACTGGAGAACACGTGGCGAGCAACATGTCTGACCTCCCCGATCCATACGGCGAAGACAACACGTCAGATTCCTCCAACGAGTCGGCCCTGGAACGTCGAGTACGAATCAGAGACTCCCAGAGAGTATTCTGGACCAAAATTGCAACCATTAGATGGAGCGGCCTAGCCAGAATATCGATTTCCTTCGCTGCTGTATTGATCACGATATTCCTAGCATCAGGACGGGGTGGAGAACTTGTGAACATAGGGGTAGCACTTTTCGCAACACAGGCTGCACTTTTCTTCCCTGCTATGCTAGCCTCCTCCTTCGCCCAGATGTCTGCAAGAGATAGACTTCAGTTGAAAATCGGACGTTCTAGATCCATGGAAGCATATCCAGGTGTAGAGAGAATCCTGAACACGCTCCAAGAAAGAACACTCAGAGAGAGAACCAGACTAGTGTGCGCAATACTCGCAGCAGCAGCTCTGAATTCCGAAGACAACTTCGAGACAGGAACAATTCTGGCGTCGATACTCTTCGGATTGGCAATATTCCTAGGATCAATTTCGATTATTAACACCCTTCAGTTGGAGCGCCGAATTCCAATGATCGACTCCGACTTCCCATTGCTTTCTATGCACGCCCCAACTCTCCATCAGAGTACGCTAAACAGAGCTCTTACAGATCTGGTAGTCGCACATTTAGATCCAGAAACCGCTGGAGCATGGGACGATTGGGTTAGTAGCCTAGAAAGTAAGGTTAGATCAAACCAAACGCCCGAATCTGCCATAGAGCATCTGCTTCGTGTACTACATCTGAATCATCTAGGCCTACTTGACGAGAACAGACTAATCTCGGAGTCCAAGAGAGTGTTTAGAGTAGCCGCAATAGATGATTTGAACAACGACGAGTCCAAGTTCTGCTACAGGACCCTCCGAAGACTAATGGCACATACTAGAGCGTGGCAACCCGGACTCTTCAGACTGATAGACAGACTCGAAGATGCTGCATTGAGAGGACATGCTTCTCTTATAGAGAATCCTTGGAGGCTCGATCTGGACATCCCCCCGAGGTGCTCTCAAGGTCAGGGGGATTTGTTCGTAATGATTCACAACCACTCCGGCAAAGAATCGCAGATAGAGGTGGACATCATTGCTGCTGACGGAGAACCCCATCAACAGACACTGAGATTGAATCCTCCGGTTTCGAGACAGCCCAAGAAACCAGCAAAAATTGGAGAAGAAGGAAATGACATAGTAGACGTTCTAGCAAGACTGATTGATAACAGCTTGGTACTATGGATAGGTCTTGCTTGGCCCACTGGATCTACAGGATCAAAGCCGGTTCAGGTGAACCTGAGGGGGCCTAAAGGGGAGACACTCTCTGCGTTCGTTGTCCAAACAACACTATCCTCCGGATTCAATCCAGAGGGGGCCACAGAGAAGATGCTCGATGCCGCAGTAGCAGTGCGTAGAATAGCCATTTCCGTTGCCGATTGAAATTAGATACTGAATCTCTCACAGCGTCACGTTCTTGTGACTGAGACCTCTGGGTCATAGAGAAAGATGGAGTCCAGAGAAGTCGTCATCATCGGTTCGGGGCCAGCAGCCCTGCGTGCAGCGATAGCCTGCGCCGACGGCGGAACGGTACCCCTCATGATCGATGAGTTGGGGATCGGCTCTGCTTCAGGCGCCCACCCAGTAGCCGGACTAGCAGCCTCAATAGATGAAATGGATTCTAAATCCCACGAGGAGGATACTCTAGCAATAGGAGGCGAAGCATGCGACGAAGAGACTGTGTCTAGGACATGCAAACAGGGTGTGGAGACTTTAGCTGAACTAGAGAGATGGGGATTAGTCCTTCGACGTAGAGAGGGGGGACTTCCACATGTATCAGAAGCACCAGGACACAAAACACCCAGACTGACGGGTTGCGGCGATTCAACTGTGAGGGAGGCGACTCGAATCCTCGAAGAACAGGCCATCAAGCGAGGAATCCAGAGAAACACAGATTCGATTCCTCTTACTATAGTCTCGGATAACTCACAGATTAGAGGTATCGTGATACTCGATGCTACCTCTGGGAGAGTTGACGCGATCCAGACTAAGGCAGTTATCCTGGCAACAGAAGGCCATCAGGGACTATGGTCAAAACCCAGCGATGGATCAGGAACCGGCTCAGCACTAGCTATTTCTGCTGGAATCAATTTGAAGGGGATGTCAAGCACTCCAAGGCACCCTCTTACGATTAGGGATTGCGGGATTCATATTCCTATGGATGTTCTAGGTTCCGGTGGTAGAATAAGAAGAGAGAACGGGGAGGATGTAGGACCAGAGGAAGTCCTGGAAGGAGAACCTTGCGTCCTCGACCTCAGAGAGATGGATGCAGATGCAAAGACCTGGTTCTCTCACACATCGATGAGAATAATGGATAGACTAGGGATTGACATTTCTAAGGATGTAATTCCTCTTTCTCCTGGTGTAGCATACACAACCGGCGGAGCTCCGTGTGACTCTCAAGGACGAGTTATCTTCCAAGGAGAAACTGCGGAGGGCCACACTTCGAATCTCTGGCATACGGGACTATACGCAGCGGGAAGGAGCGCTCATACTGGAATGCACGGGTCAAACGTTCTACCGGGTAACCTCCTACTTGACGATCTAGTATCTGGCAAAGCTGCAGGTGAACACGCCGCGGGATGGGCAACAGGAATTCAATTCGGAGGAAACGCTCAGATTGAAGAGGCGTTGCAAGGTGAATCCGAGAGGCTCTCTTCCATAATGGAAGGAGAGGGAATTGTCGTTGCAAAATTCCACTCCAAGTTGACATCCGCCATCTTGTCTGGATCATCCAATGAGGCCTCACTAGCCGAAGTAAGAGCGTTAAAAGACGTAGGAATACGCCTGACTGACACCTCATCAGTCATGAATACCGAGATGGCTGAGGCACTTCGGTTGGATGGCCTGGCATCAGTCGCAGAAGCGATTCTTAATTCCGGGTGAGAAAATGGAAGATGGCAAAAGCATCTTCACAAAGATCATCCAAGGAGATATACCATGTCACAAGGTATACGAGGACGACTTAGTATTCGCATTTCTGGATATCAACCCCTCTAGTCCTGGTCATACATTAGTAGTCCCGAAAGAGCCAGCAAGAACCTTGGACGAACTAAGCGAAGAGTCTTCACAGGCTATCGGCAGAGTCTTGCCTAAGATATCAAAGGCGGTGTTGAACGCTACTGGAGCATCTGAATTCAATGTAATTCAGAACAACGGTCCAAATGCATTCCAGAGTGTCTTCCACGTCCATTTTCACATCATCCCTAAGATGGAAGATGGCAGCGGCCTCTCATTCCCGTTCAAGTCTTCTCCGATAGATAACAACGATGGAGTGAAAATATCATCTTCAATTAGAGAGTTGTTGGGTACACCACACTCTCAATAATCAAGACCTCGCACCCCATCCGAAACCCGTGTCGGATATGCAGGATGCACCCGATATCGAACCCCAACTGTCTAGAGGAGCAATGAAACTGAGAAGGAAAAAACTGGATAATATTCGATGGGATCATACTGGAAGACATCCAGGAAATCCCTACTTCTGGCACATTATCCTCTTATTGATGGGCATAGGTTTGAGATATATTTTCAGACGAAGTCAATACGATAAGATTCCAGATTTTGAAGGAGGGAGAGTGATATCTTCAATCCACATTAATGGATTGGTCGATCCTGCTACATTGGTCCGTTCCCAAGATAGAAGAATAATCTCAATGGGTAGACACGATTTGATGACTATGCCACTAATTGGGTGGTTCTCAAGGAGAATGGGATCACAACCCGTAATCAGGAAGTCGGAGATTGAAAGCGGAGTATCGGATGAAGAATATGCGAGAGAAATCAATGACAGGACCCTTCTTACGATGACAAACTGCATTGCATCGGGATACAATGCCATGGTAATGCCCGAAGGTAAGTCACACCAAGACCCACACCTTCATCGGTTCAAGACCGGACCGATGAGATTCGCTCTCAATGCCGCCTCAATCGCGAAACACAGAGGTCTACCCAACCCCGCTCTTCAGCCCGTAGGATTACACTTCCGGTGTCACCACTGGTTCAGAACAGATGTCTTTGTCGAGTTTCAAGAACCTATTCCTGTCCACGCTCCAGCAGTTTCAGGAGCCCCTGAGCGACTATCCTCAGGATCTTGGGAAGAACCACCATCGGATCAAGTACATGAATTGAGGGACACCCTATTTTCGTCTCTATCGGAAGTAACCCCAAACGCTCCCGATTGGGAAACATACCGTGCTTGGCACCTAATAGGACATGTCAAGTCGAATACTTCCAACACCAAATTGCAATCATTCAGAGAAGAGGTTCTTGCTGCTAGAGAAGTTAGAGAATCTCTGTCCGGGGAGAAGTCCAGGGATAGTCTAATGTCTTCAGCTACTGAGGCTGCAGAGATTTTGCACGATTACGAATTAGATGGTCGCGCACTGAATGGAACTAAGCTAGATAATAGAACCAGTTGGTCAAAGGCCGCGCTTGGAATACTTCTGATGATTCTGTCGTCCCCGATAACCCTCCCCTCTACAGGGATACAGGCTTTTTTTGCCTGGTATCTTGGAGATAGAACCGACGAGGGAATAGATGCAAGGACAACTTACCACTTTCTAGCTGCAATGTTTTCACCTGTATTGTTCTGGTTCCCTTTGGCAATAGTTGCGTCCCTCCTAATCCACCCACCGTCCCTGTTAACTATCGCCATTACAACGGCAATTATACTGCTAATTCACGTCTCGAATCTAGTATTCTTGTTTGGTTATGATTGTTGGTCAGACTTTTCAAACTCACGAAGGAGGGTGAAGCTAGCTTCTTCTGATAGAGGGAAGCGACTCGAAGAATTGATTTCAGACATGAAAACTAATCTCAACTTGCTCTAAATAGGACGACCCGTTGGAACATTCGTGAATCACAACGAGGCAGCAGACTGTATCCGTTCATGGTTGGACAGTGAGCGGCTAGAGGCTAGGGAGGTCAAAGACCCCCAGGCGATAATCCACCTACACGTTAGATACCCTCCAACTAAGCAAGGCCATCTGTTCAATATTGTAATTCCCAAGAAGAGAAATTTGGTGTTAGTTTATTCTATCACTAGAGTGGATGAAGGACAGCAGGAGTCAATGCGTGAAATGGCTAAAGAAGACTCAGAGTCATGGGAGGAATGGCTACACGATACCAGAATCAGAATGACTTCCTCGGATCTAGATTGGGTACTTCATGTCGGGAGAAGCAAGCAGGGAGTTGCAGGCCCATTACAGGCTTTCAATCTCTCAAGGCCAGTTTGGCTAGACGGGCTTACCCAGAACGAATTTATGCAGAGCATGAGAAGAGTTTGGCTGACTAAACTATCACTGATTCATCAGATTAAGTACGGCTTTGGAAACGGAAAGGGAAAGCCAGGTCCAGTTGATGATTGGGAGGGGAAGACTGGAAGAAAATCTTCCAAATCTCCAACCAGGCATTCAGAGATTGATACCGACGAGACAGGCGGCTTTGGGAAGGACTTTGACCCACTCGAATGGGCCTAGTTCAAAATCCGAATAATGTGACCATAATGGGTATAGGTTAAGTATTCGAGAAAGTCGAATGAGAGCGATGTACACCTATCGCTTCCTTGATGACGAACGGAAATCTCCCAAAAAGAGCGGCTTAACTATCGTGATGTTGATGCTAGTTAGCCTACTCTCTTCATTCTCCTCGCCTGCAAGTGCAAGCGAGATCGTACTGACCGACCCTATCGAAGTTGTACAGAGTGGAGTTCACAATGATAGGATGATGTCAATGGATGCCGACTCCTCAGGAAATGTCCACGTTGTATGGAGCAGAAATACGAATCATCTCTACTACAAGATGCTCGATCCAAGAGGAGAGACCCTAATCTCTGAGACTCAAATTTCGGATCCAGGTGCACATCGAGCATGGCATCCAGACATAAGAGTCGATCATGATGACATGGTTCACGTTGTATGGGCAGATAAGGCCAGCCAGTACAAGATAATGTACACACTGTTAGATCCTTCATTGGACGATCAGAGCGGCGACGCGTCACTGGACTCGGTACTCTCTGTTGTTCCAGATGATTTCGAGGTTGCAAACAATCCTCAGAACAGAGACTGGCCTGCGATAGACGTCGATTCTGACAATAATCCGCATATCGTTTGGGAAGACTCGTTTGAACCATTGGAACTATACTATCAGCAATCTCAGATTTACTACAAGATGCTGTCAATAGATCACGTCGCTAGAATGGTAATAGTAGAGATTGATAGCACACTATTGACCCCTATTCTTGGTCAAAAGGGTCACCCAGATATCGCGGTTGACGTAAACGACTTCGTTCAGATAGTTTGGGATGATACCCGGGGGGGCCAAGTAGAGATGGTAGTCCCCATCGATACATCTGGCTCCATGAATGCAGAGTGGGCTGACATGTGTGCTGTATTCTACGGAGGGAACTTTGCTAGCGGGGGGTACTTCGTAGGTCTGAAGCCCATGCTCGTCAGCGCTAACATGAGTGTCTACGAGACGCTCTACGCTCTCAGTGGGAATTGGCCTGCAGCAGCGACTAGCGGAAACTGTGCCGACGCTTACCAGACCGGGGGGTCTGGGAGCCAGGGCCCAAGAAACACACCTCTAGGCCCAGGAGACTCATCGGGAGGGATCAGAGAACTAACTGAGGTGGTGTACAATAACCAAGCCACCAACCTACCTGCCGATGGTGGATACTACAGCGAGTTCTGGGGCCCAGCAGCAACTTGGGCATGTCTTTCCTACCGTGATATCCAAGGAAGGCAAGGCCTTTCTGCAAACCCCCCAACAGCCTTGGATCACCGATGGAACGACAACGCTACTAGGGTTGTAATTCCAATTTCTGACGAAGGCCCTTACGGAGGGACACCTATGGACAACGACGACACCCAGAGCATCAATCAAGCTCACGACGCCTGTGTACTGGCTCAGACAAAGCCATACCCCCTATGGGCAGGTTCGGATACTGCGGTTGGAAGTTACATGCTCGATCTTGCCCAGTGCCCAGTGGGTTCAGGGCTGAATACTAGGTCATGCACCGGAGCCACAACTCGCACAACTTCGGGAGAGGGTCAAATGTACCAGTTCCCGACGACTGCAGGCTCCTCGTCCGAGCTTGACATCATGGTCGAGGCATTGGTCTACCTGGCTACGAACAACTCCCGAGAGATTTACATGACCGTTCTGGACCCCCACTCGCTTCTAGAGAATCCATGGCCAGGTTGGACTAGAGGAGATCCCGGTACAGAGGCAAATCAAGGAGGCTACTACGTTGAGGATTTGGGACCCTCTGAGGATCAACAGGGCTACGGCCACCTAGTTGTTGTGAATGACACCCAAATAACCAACAATCCTGCTTACAGCCTACACCCATCAATAGCGATAGACACCTCCGGAAACACGCATCTTGCATGGCAAGATGGTCGCTTATATCCAGGATGCTCGGGACCTGCAGGTGGAATTGACATCGAAGGAGCCTACGAAATCTACTATACTAGACTCAGACTAAGGGGTGCGGCAGAATGGGATGGAGTACCCGAGGGCCTACCAGCATACGGAATTAAGCAAATAGCATCAAGTGCGATTTCGAACCCAGAACAGTGCGAGGGCTCTAGCGACGAATTCCCCTTCGCCCCTAGTTCTGTGGCCCCCTCTATCCTAACTGACTCCTTCGACAATGTCCACCTAGCTTGGATTGACTATAGCAATACTGAGTGGCAGGAGACAATAATGTATGCTAGACTAAACAATACGAACGAGGAGTACCCACAGGGATTCCCATTGAATTCTGCAGCCTCCTCTATACTGGACCCGTGGGAGATAGAAGAAGTCACCAACTGGTCGTCCGACAAACTTGGTCCCGCAACCTGTCAACCAGAGTGTAACACTGCAGATGGGCACCACCTGTTCCCGGACTTCAACCTAGATCGGGGGATGCCTCCTGCATTCGCTAACGATCTCGGAAGTGGCGCACACATCGGATGGTCCGACAAGAGGTGCGATTGGGATGGTCAGAATGCGAACAAGTGGACTCTTTGCTACGTACACGTACTAACCGGACTCGTTGACCTCTCACTGGCCTGTGACGAGAAGATTCAGGCAAACCCGAATATAGAGGGGTATCCATACGACTGCCCCACAGACGCCGAGACATTCTACCACACCATTCAGCCTGGAGAACTCACCACTTTCAATATCACAATAGCTAACCCCACTCCAGGGCCCGCAGAACTGGTCCAGGATACGTTCACGATAACCATGGAAGGAGTTCCGAACAACTGGACTGCAACGCTATTCTACTCGACCAACAATACCCCAATTTTTGAATCGACAAATGTTTTCCTTGAGGGCGGAGCCATCGATCCGCTTTATCTCAGAGTCAGGACACCTACAATCTATCAGGCAAAGAGCGATGAACTGGCGCAGATTAGCATCATTGCAACTTCTGCAAAGGATCCTGCAATTCGTAACAAGTTAACGCTGCTAACTCTAATGGACGTCGTCCATGGAATAGAGCTCGATACCAGCCATTTCCAAGTAGACGTGGAGCAGGGCAAGTCAGCAGTCTTTTCGATATCGATCAAGAATACCGGAAACGTGTTCGACACGTTCGCATTCTACGACCCAGCTACACTTGATGGACAAAACGAGTGGGCTCTACCGTTCGGATGGGGTATAGACTTCCCACTGTCGCTCTCCTTGGATCCCGGTCAATCTGTGACTAGGAATCTAAAAGTCAGCGTCCCTGAATCACAGGACCCGGGAACCTTTGCCATATATCTGAAGGGATGGTCAACGGGTGAGCCTGTGCTATCTGTTGATAGAGGGACATTTGATGTCCTAGAACTGTGGATAAACGTCTCGATAAGGACAACTGGTAACATAGTATTCGACATCGGGGACACAAAACTGTACGTTCTTCCCGGAGAGTGTGCCAGATTCCCCGTTCTCGTGAACAAGTACTTCACCCCAGGGAGCCTAGTTTTCACAACTCCGGGTGCACCGATGGAAAGACCTGATGAGGCAGACATCAGCTCGTGGAGATTCGACCACTGGACAGTAGACTTGGACTTCTCAGAATGGCCAGGCGGATCCTCATCTGCTGATCAGGACATCTACTGGGCAAACGTGGGCAATACATACACCGTCACAGCCGAGATGTGCTCTCCATTCAATGCAACTGCTGGAATAGGCGAGTCTGTCACCGTCCGTGCTCATCTCGACGGCTCCCCGAAAGTTCGTGACTCGGTACTGATTCTCACTAATGTTGTTCAGAGATACGAACTAGAATCTTCAGTACCCGAGACAATACTAGACCTATACCCCGGCCAGTCCTACCAAATGAACACCACAATATCCAACCTTGGAAACGGCCAAGACAGGTTTGACGTAACGATAGAGTCGATTATTGACGATAAAGGCGCAGCCCACGTCTGGGACATGAACATCCCCAGAATATTGTTCGAGGAATTGAACAGAGACGAGTCTCAGACCGTTCCTATTTACATCAATGTCCCAGTCCAGACTCTGGCTGGGGATTACACCATCACATTCAATGTCCTGAGTGAGGAACCATATGAGGGCACCAGAGTTCAGGATCAGGTTGTACTCAGGGCTACGATAATCGAGTTCCACGATATGCAAATTTCTCTGGACCCATTGGTTGAGAGCAAGATCAAGACCACGGCTCCCAGCAGAATCGTAAGATACACACTCAACGTCTCAAATTATGGAAACGTTGCTGATCAGCCCACTATCCATAATCATACTTACGATGACGTGAACAAAATCTGGTCTGTGAGCCCGGGCCTGGGTTCTCTCAGCACATGGGAAATCGACTACGCCCTCTTGGAAGGATTCGGGAGCGAGTTCCCGATAGAGAGGCCATGCGTGGAACTCACGGTTGAAGAGGAGAATCAGATCAACCAGCAAGCCACCCAAGGAGAAGGCCCTGACTACTGTTATGTCACCGCTGGAAATACAATTACACTTCCCATGATGGAGCCATACACTACTCTACAACTAGTTGTTATTGTCACTGTAGCACCCGATGCATCGCTGACTGATAGGAATCTGGGCATCAAGGTACTATCCATGCACGGTTCTTCCGAGCAGGGTGGCGATTTCGATGAGACTGACGTTTGGACCGACTCCTGTACATTAGACAGCAACTCTGATGGATTCCCTGATAATCCCCCTCCAGATTGCGATACTAATGAACAGGTCCTAGAAATGCGTCTCAGAGCCCCTGATCTAGTTCTAGAGAGCGTAGTAGCCCCTGACAGAGAAGCTGCGATTGGAGAGATGCTCTCGGTCAACGTATACATCACGAATAGAGGAAACGCTCACGCTGCAGATGTCAACATCATCCTTTGCAAGGATCAGTCCGAAACCGACATCAAGAGGAATGGTTGCAAGGAGGAGAACATCGTCTACAGACAGATAGTAAATGCGATTATGCCAATAGGGCAGTCTGAGACAGATTTGTCAGACCCTATTACTCTCCTGTACATGGTCGAAGCCGGCAACCATGACATCGTAGTGGTAGTAGATCCGGACAACAATATCGTCGAGACCGATGAGGGCAACAACATCGAGAAGATTGGGACCATGAAATCCCCACTAGGAGCAATCGACGTGGGTAGAGAGATTGTAGTAAGATACTCTGTTCCTGTTATCATCATCGGTGCGACCTTCTCGCTATTCGGAGTCGCCGGTTTCGTAATTTGGGGAAGGAGAGTAGAGGCACTGGCTAGATTCTCAGAACTGAGCAGTCTATTGCCGGGTTCAGATGATGACGATATGGTATTCTGATCCTACTTCGCCATCCACCATGGAAGCGGCATTGACTCTCTACCAGATACAAAGGAACCTGAACTGGTAGCGAAATCTCTCATCAGCCTCTCTCTCAATGCATCCATCATCTTCTCAGCATGCAATGATTGTATCCTCATTCCTTGGGAGAAAGCGTCCAAGTCCAACGGCCTTCTGGGATTCCTCATCATTGCGTGTGCAAGCTGCCGCTCCTCATAAGACTCGAAGCCTCTTTCCAGGCTTGGAGAAACCTTGTGCATGACTTGCTGATGAAGCGCGATTATCGAATCTCTCTGCCTATCAACACTCTCCAAAGCAGCATCCAACTCTGACAAGATTCCCATTGCTTCAACTATCGGTAGGCTCTTCCTAGAACTTACCTTTCCAACCACATTATCTAGACCTTCAGGAAGGCCTGCAGAAAAACTCACTCCTCGGGGCATCTTCCTATGCTCAGCTCTGAAAAGGTCAGGCCCCAAGTCCAAACGAATCGAGAATGACTGATTAACTCTGTACACCTTCTTCGGAGGTCCACCCTTGTCCGACTTCTTCATTTCTGAATCTACGAACCCCGATTCCTCCAGTACCTTCAGGTGCTTTACTACCGCCTGTTGGCTGACATCAAGTAACTCGGAGAGTTGCAATGGGTAGTGCGGCTCCTTTACGAGGTGTCTGAGAATAGATCTTCTGGTAGGATTCTCCAGAATACTCAGAGACTCATCGAAGCCCACCAACACTTACCAACTCAAGGTTGGGTAGTGAGCACCCTCTAAAAACCCAATCTAGAATTTTTCCTGACCGTATTCGGTTCAGGTCACCCCTCGTCCCACGACTTCCAAGAATCGCTATCATTCTCGTTTGAAGACTCAGCTGGCCTTTGCCGATTGACACCTAAGAATGGATCTGGCGTTTCGGAAGGCTTCTGACTATCTTCAATCTCGCCTTGGATGTCTTGAATTATCACACTCCCATCTTCAATAATTACGAATTGATCTGGCATCTTCCTTTTGTCGGTCCAAACCATGATTGCTAGTACAAATCCTACTATTCCGATCGGGGAACCAAGGCAGCAACCTATGTAGAACAAATAAGTCCACACGATTCCGCTGAGTTCGTTTGCAGACTCCTCATCGTCGACAAGCCATAGTGTGGAACTACCACGGTTCTCCAATGTGTACTCCCCTCCAATATTCTCGAAGACTCTTACTATAGAAAATGCAGTCTCATTAGGTTGGTCGTAACGATCGAACTCAAACGCTCGAGCTCCTCTTCCTGGTACTTCGTTGCCCTCCCCGTCTGTCAATGTAAGTTCTGCTTCGGGTGAACCGTCATCGGATACTCTAAGCGCTGAGACCAACATAGAGTTCTCTATCTCAAATGTTATCGAATCACCAGGTTCCAGTTTCACTAGATTGTTGCTCTCTGGGTTGTACAGATCGTTGTAGTCATCGAATACCTGCCACAAAGATATCACGGCCATCAGTAGCAGTACGGCGGAGGAAGCAGTGGTAATCCTCGCCCAAGTCCTCTTCCTATCGGTCACGGCCGTTCCTCCGGGCACTCATGTATCAGGCTTTTTTCAGTAGGTTATGCCCATTGAAGACAGCTTCTCGGGTAGATAAGTGTCCGTCACGAAGTCTAGACCGTACTTCGCCAGCGACTGCTGCTCAGCCTTTTTCCCTATCTCTTGCATTAGTTGGATTTGCTCTTGCCACCATCCAGTGGCGAATCTTGGATCGCTAAGTTCTGCATCCAGTGCATTCAAGTCTTGTTTTGTCAAATCATCACTTGGGAGATCATAAGCTAGAATATCATCGGCGGTTATTCCTAGATATGTTGCTTCCTTAGTGGCCAAGTACTCTGAGATGTGAGCCGTTTTGATTGCTCCATAGGCTATGCTAGCATAGATCCTGAAGGACCATGGGTCGCAGTCCGCAAACACCAATATCGGCTTGTTCCACTCATCACTCATTCTTCTCATAATTCTCCTAGTGGATCTTGCTGGTTGTCCCTTTAGGTGAACTAGGGCGCATCTTGCTTCCTCATCGAAACCATTCTCCACTAGCCTGTCGAACATTCCACCAGTCTCTATTGCCATCACGAAGTCGATATCTTCTTCCACCATCCTCAGTTTCTCTAACTCTACATTATACGGAACTCCATATCCTGAATCACCTACGTCATCTCGACAGTTTATTCTCATCCAGTCTCCTCTACGATTCCTCTCTTCAAAGGTGACGTTACCAATGATTCTTGCACCGTCCTCCTCAGGTCTGAGACCGAAATCTTCTCTCAGACACTTCGTCACTATTTCCAAATCCTCAGATACCCCATTACTTTCGTTCTGACTAGAGAATTTACCATGCCCCCATCCTTCTGAAATGTAGTACATTTCTCTTAGAGTAGATGTTTTCCCATCAGATATCATTCCCTCTACGAACTCTGAAATGTGCAACGCTCTCAGGAGCTGCCTAGCAGAACCAAGAGAAGTAGCGTCCCTAACCGTCTTCTTCTTCCCATACTTGTATACTCCAAGCTTCTTGTCAAACCCTATGTTTGATTTTGATCTCACCGGCAGAGTCATTGTGGGAGGATTACCTTTCATCATCTTGTCATGCATTTCGGATGCAACACCATGCAAAGCCTCAATCACCTCTTCCTTCGTTTTCTGTCTGTTTATTGTCACTCATTCACCTCCATTCCGTCTTTAGTTGTAAAATCCTCAAACAAACTGGTTTGTCCATCAACAAGTGGCCGAGTAGCGGACACCTCACTATCTTCAGCTCTCTCTTGCAGTTGGGTGATAGTCTCCTTCGGCCTCTCCAACTCAGCCTCAGCTGCTTCTAGAGCCTCTGACTTCCTCAATTCCTCCAGAAGCTTCTCATCGATCTTAGTTGCACCTATCACCTCTCCATTGCCTCTGTAGAAAATTTCCGCATCCCCCCATTCTCCTTTCCTCAAACCCGAGACCCCGAAGTGTATTGTCGTGGCAGTTCCTGGATTCAGAGTATCCAGCCTCCATGCCCATAGTCCCTTGGCCTGTTTGGCACCGCCCAAGGGGTTATCTGAAATTGCAGTATCATCTCCTTCCGGCCATTTTGCTAGAATTGTGTATGCCCTGGCTCTGGCGGTGTAGTTGTATATGGTTATCGAGCAAGTGGCTAGGCCGTTTTCTTCATCCCAACCCATCTCCTCTTCGCAGAAAACCGCATCCATTATCTTAGTAATTATGGGTGCTAGACTCGGCTCTTCTCTGGATAGGAGCTCAGAGGCTTTCTTAGAGATCTCTGGAAGAATTATGTTAATCAGCTCAAACTTTTCTCTTGCTTTCTTCCTCTGAGAACTCTTCTTCAGGTGCCCCTTCAACCCTCTCCCAACTTCAAGCATGGCTAGTCGAATCTCTTCGAATACCTCTTCGTTATCAGAAACCGCCTCCTTGGCTTCGCTGGTGAATTGGACATTAGTCGACGCTAGATGGATTAGTACGGCCGCGGGGCCCTTGGGGATTCCCTTTCCTCCCGGGTGATCTAAACCGTATCTCTTCCAGTCAACTGCCTCGAGGGCCTTTGTGAGAAGACAACCTCCTTGTTGATACATCAGAGGGACCCTATTTGCGAATCTGAGGACCTCTATCGGCCCATCAGCGCTGAGGTCTCCACCAAAAACCAAACCTACCTCAATTTGAAATGGGTTACCTTGAGTTACCTTTGGGTTTCTGGTAATTGTCGATGCGAACCTAGAGTCGATTGCCTTAGAGAGTCCCTTCTTGATTAGAAGGTCCTCTATCGGTGAAAGACAGTCTGTAGGAGGGGAAAGGAGTTTCACCTTCCTGAAGGCGTTAATCATGCCCTGTGCATCATCTCCTGATATTCTCTTAGGGCTCCTCCCCTCGTCTAAACCAGCCTCTACTAGAATTTCTCTTGCGGCCCTCATACTTACTCCTGAGAAGTTATGTCTCAAGAAAGAAGTCATCTTCCTCTCCTCTGCTTCTCTGAGCATCCTCTGTAGAGAGCCTAGCTGAATTCCATGAGGGTGAGGCTTGATCTCACTAACTACTCGTGGAAGCCTATCGGTTGTCCTATGCCATTCGTCCTCCTCTATCGTGCTTCCATCTCTATCTCGAACGATCAATGAAATGGTTGCATGAGGGTTGACGATGGAAGTCATCCTTAGGTATTGGTGAACCGATTGTCTACCCCTCTGGTACTTCGCTCTCATCTCAGTCTCTATCTTCAACCCATGAGGAACCGGCTCTCCCGTCTTTTCATCTAACCAGATATCCCTGCTTTCTCCGGACTTGGTCGCTTTGTTTCTGCGGGTATCTATTCCGAGCTCTACAAAAACTGCGGAGGAATCTCTGGAAATCTTGGAAATGACCTTCGTCTTTGATCCAGCGGTCAATTGGCCATACATCACAACACCTGTAATTCCTATTCCTTGCTGACCTCTGGTCTGTCTAATTGCATGGAATCTTGATCCAAGAAGGAATTTCCCGAAAACGTTCTCTATATCTTCTCGTGGTATTCCCGGACCGTTGTCTTGGGTAATCAGTCTCAGCCTATCTCCCTTCAATCTCCGGATCTCCACCCTAATCTCTGGAAGAATACGCGACTCTTCGCAGGCATCTAGTGAATTATCTACTGCTTCTTTGACCGCTGTGATTATTGATCTTTGCAGTGTATCGAATCCTAGGAAGTGCTTGTTCTTCTCGAAGAACTCACTGATCGAGATTTGTTTTTGTTTGCTAGCGAGTCTTTCTGCAGGGTCCATCTATACCACCACCAAGTCCTCCCTTGTCCGATTGACTAGGGGCTTGCAAGGTAGCCTGTGCCAGAAACGAGGCCGCTATTGAACAATGCCCCATTCGTCAGGAGCACAATCCATTATTGTGCGAATATTCCCGGATGCCAAGCTGTTATTTTACCCATGAAAGCACTGGTCATCACTGTTAGAGGACTCGCAAGATACAACTTCCCAGGTCCAGAGCGACCCTGGAAGTTCCTATTTATCGCGGACACAGTAACTTGTTCTGGGTTATCGCTTACCCCTGGTCCTGCACCGATACAAGCTCCACAACCGGGATCGATGAGCGTGATACCGACCTTCTCAAATATTGACGTCCAGCCCATTTTTGATGAGAGATCCTTTACAGACTTTGAACCGAATTGGATGTAGCAGTCAACCCCATCTGCAATAGCAAGACCCTCTCTGAGTGCGGCTTCGCAAACCATTGCGTAGTATGAGAAGTCATCGTCCTTTCCTGCAGTACATGAACCAGCATAGGCGATATCTATCGCTACATCTCCTAATTCGTCAATGTAGGCTCCATTAGTAGGATCCGAAGGGACCCCTTCGTCAGGATTTCCCGGATGCGCTACCATTGGTCGGATATCAGATAAGTCGATTTCATGAACTCCTCCATCGTAGACGGCGTTTTCATCAGGTAGAACAAAACTGTCCCTGATACCTTCTTCATCCAAGTTCTCTCGTCTCGATAGAAGCCAATCGACCGTGATATCGTCAGCCTCACAGATACCGGTCTTCGCACTACACTCTGTAGCCATGTTACACAGCGTGGCCCTCTCGTCCATGGACAGGCTCGCAAGTCCCGGACCACCGAATTCCATGCTTCGATCCAGAGTCTCAGAATCCGCAGCAAAACGCCAGAGAATATGGAGAATCACGTCTTTAGCGGTGCAGCCTGGATCCAACTCCCCTGTCAACTCAAAACGAATACTTTCTGGTACCTTGACGAATGCGAATTGGTTGTGTATCAAGTTCGCATATTCGGTGGAACCCACCCCATATGCCAATGCATTGGACGCTCCTCCCATGCAAGTATGGGAATCGGTCGCTTGAATGAAGTCGCCAACGTCGATGAACTCCTCTCTTGCAACTTGGTGGCATATGCCTGGACTCACTCCATCCTTAGCAGAATAGTCCCTTACTCCAGTATACTCTTGAAACAAATTCTGCATATCTCTCAGGGTCTGTATCTTGTCTGTGAATTTCCCAAATCTTGGTACACCTGTTGCGTAAAGCAGATGGTCCTCAAAAACAGCAAACTTCGAAGGATTAGGGATTTTGTAGTCTCTCCCGTACTCCTCTTGAAGGAATGTATGTACCTGAGCAGTAGTGAACTCATGAGAATATCCGCCATCAACCTGAGCTAGCACAGCATCGCCCGGTTTCACGAATTTTCTCACATTGCCATTGCCCAGTAGTTTGTTTGAAACCAACTTCTCGACCATCGTCATTGGACGCTCTTTAGTATCGAATTCCGGAAGTGATACTTCTCCCTGCTTCATCCTCTTTGCAAACGGCAATATTCCTCCGTTCTCTAGGATCAATCTACTCACTGGATCGTACTTCTCAGTAAACTCATTCAGAGGTATACTCTCACCATCCTGAAGTCTGCTTAGAATTGCGTGATCCCCCATCAGCTGTCCTAGATTCAGGTTGTTTCGCTCATGTATAGGTGCAAACGAAGCTGCAATCACAACTCTGATTCCCGACCACCTCTCACACTGGGGGGCCGTCTCTCTGCTGGACCCAGTACCCTTTCTATGCCCAGAGACGATAACCTCGAAGCCGCCGTCAATCAAGGCTCTAGGCTCGAAGACCCTACGACCATCGAGCAGTAGACCCGCATACGCATTCTCAGCAATCGTTGCAGGGTCGTAATCGAAGCACACCCAAGCAGGAGTCATTACATCTGTATTGATGTCATCTAGCAGATCTTCAACCGACAAATCTTCCATACGAAGGTCCAATCCTTCGTACAGTTGCCTTCGAATCAACTCTAGATCCTTTGTTAGGAACAGGACTCTCTTTCCAGGAGTGAGGCTGAATCTCTCTGGTGGCCATATTCCTTCGGACATTGTTTTCCCCACACGTGCCAGCGAAGATTCGTATTTCACGATTCTCGATAATTCGATGGATCTAGCTTGCTCAGAACAGAGGACTTTAGAAATGTCATAACCTTAAATAAGATGTCTTTCGCGAATTTAATACCTTTCTTTGAAAAGGGGGTGAGGATGTATGTCATATCTTGTTGAAGACACCGTAAAGTGCGATGAATGTGGAAGCCGAAATCTGAGTAAAGACGAATCCAGAGGGGAAGTGGTCTGTGATGACTGTGGACTGGTTCTGGAGGACAAGGTGATTGATCAGGGCGCAGAGTGGCGTGTATTCAGTCCAGAACAGGGAGACCAGCGAGCAAGAACCGGTGCTCCTATGACAGTGATGCTGCATGATAAGGGGCTCTCCACGGACATAGATTGGCAGAACAAGGACTACTCCGGAAAGTCGATTTCTAGCAGATACAGAAGCCAATTCTATAGAATGAGGAAATGGCAGAAGCGCTCTCGAGTAAGCAATGCTACAGAGAGAAACAAGGCCATGGCATTGGCGGAACTGGATAGGATGGCTAGCAGGCTGGATCTTCCTAAGACTATCAGAGAGACCGCCGCAGTAACTTACGGAAAGGCGGTTGACGCCAGGCTTATTCGCGGTAGGTCCATTGAGGGAGTAGCAGCTGCGAGTCTATACGCTGCATGCCGAATTTGTGAGAATCCGCGAACTTTGGATGAGATTGGAGAGGCTAGCAGGACCGGTAGGAAGGAGATAGGTCGCACCTATCGATTCATGGTCAGAGAACTGAGGATGAAGATTCCACCAACTAAGCCAGAAGACTACATCCCCAGATTCTGTTCTGGTTTAGATCTAGATGCGGAGGTTCAGGCTAAGGCATACGAGTTGATCGCTGCTGCACAGGAGAAAGAGCTGACAAGCGGACGAGGCCCAACCGGCATCGCTGCATCGATCATCTACATTGCTAGCGTCCTATGTGGTAAGAGAAGGACTCAGAGAGAGGTTGCCGAGGTGGCCGGAGTCACTGAAGTTACAATTAGGAACAGGTACAAGGAACTAATCCAGAATCTGAATATAGAACTTGAGATTTGATCCCTCGAGTCATGAGCAACCAGTCGTCGCACCGCACTCGTTGCATTTCAGGCAAGTACCGTTTCTGACCATCTGGCTGCCTCCGCAGTCTTCACATATGTCTCCTGTGAAGCCTCTCTCCTTCGCAGCTTGCCTGGTTCTAGCATCCACATCACCCACAGCAGCGTCTAGAGTCATCTGAACCTCTCTCCTCTCACCTTGGCTCCGAGCTAGTCCCTGCTCGGTTACCTCTGGCCTGCTGATAGAGAAGGGGTTGAGATCTTCCTCATCCAGAGGAACATGGGCAAGGTCGTCTCTACCAGCATACTCGATAGCTAGTTCGCGGAAGACCCAGTCGATGATGCTCGATGACATCTTCACACGGCCACTTCCGCCCTCAATCATTCCGCTAGGCTCGAACTTGGTGAATGTGAATGACTTCACGAATGCGTCTATGGGCACGCCGTGCTGCAATCCGATAGACACCGAGATAGCGAACTGGGACAGAAGGGCTCTCCAAGCGGCGCCTTCCTTGGAGGTCAGTAGGAATATCTCGCCGAGCTTCCCGTCTTCATATTCTCCTGTGATAAGACGTACGCTGTGACCACCCACTCTGGCTTTGAAGTTCGCACCCCTCTTTCTGTGGGGGAGGGGCCTCTTGGAAGCGATGTAGTTCTCAACGAGTGCCTTTGCAACAGGAACGGCCACTGGTTCTGGTAGAGGAAGGGCGCTTGCGGCCTCCTCCACCATTTTCTCGACAACGCTCTCCTCTTCCTCCTCCTCATCTAGGTCAAAGGAGTCGACGAGCTGACTCATCAGGGGCTGGGAAAGCTTACTCCCGTCTCTGTATACTGCACAAGCCTTGTTCATAGTAGCATGACTCAGGTTGTAAGCCTCCCTTACATCCTCGATGCTAGCATCGGATGGCATATTGATAGTCTTCGAGATTGCCCCTGAGATGAACGGTTGAGCGGCTGCCATCATCTTGACATGCGCATCCCAGGCTATGGATCTCTTGCCGTATTTACCGCACGGGGTCGCACAGTCGAACACCGCCAGATGCTCTTCTTTCAGACCAGGCGCCCCCTCTATGGTGTTGTAGCCGAAGATATGATCATTCGCTGAGTCTACCTCCTGAGCGGAGAAGCCTAGGAATCCTAGAGTATCGAAGAACGGGTCTTCGATCTGGCCTTTGGACATACCGAGTTTATCACTGCAGAAATCCTCACCTAGGATGGATGGTGAGAATGCTGATCTCAGGTCAAAAACATCTCCTAGTTTCCCTTCGATGGTAGATAGCAATGTATCATCTATGCCCGCATCCTTCAATCTGTCCAGAGGGAGGGTCGGGCAGTCACCGATCCTCTTCGTCCCCATGATATACTCCTCTATCGCGACCGCCTCGCTCTCAGAGTAACCTAGCCTACTCAGTGCGTTCGGCACGCCGTTGTTGATTATCCTAAGAGAGCCCCCACCGGCTAGGGTCTTGTACTGCACGAGTGAGAACTGCGGCTCCACTCCTGTGGTATCTGCACCCATCACTAGGCCTATTGTCCCGGTCGGTGCGATTACCGTGGTCTGTGCATTCCTGTAACCATGTTCCTCTCCTTCCATCAATGCTCTATCCCAGCAGCTCCTGGCAGCATCGAGAAGATCCTTCGGGCACTTCTTCGAATTGATTCCCATGGGTGCTACTGTCAGCCCCTCGTACTCGGAGGCAGGAGCATCATATGCAGCTCTCCTGTGATTTCGCATGACACGGAGCATTGCATCTGAATTCCTTTCATAGTCCGGGAAAGGACCGAGTATCGACGCCATCTCCGCGCTCGTGGCATAGCTCTCTCCGCACATAATCGAGGTTATAGCGCCGCATATCGCATATGCTCTTTCGTCGTCGTAGGGTATTCCCATGTGCATAAGGAGCGAACCGATGTTGCAGTACCCTAGGCCTAGAGTTCTGTAGTCGTAGGAACCCCTTGCTATCGACTCCGAAGGGAATTGAGCCATCAATACACTGATTTCCAGAGTGGTCGTCCACAGTCTTACGCTATGCCTGAAGTCCTCGACCTCAAATTTGTGAGTGTCCAAGTCGTAGTAGTGAAGCAGGTTGATGCTAGACAGATTGCACGCGGTATCGTCGAGGAACATGTACTCAGAGCAAGGATTTGATCCGTTGATCCTTCCTGCTTCAGGGCAAGTATGCCACTCGTTGATTGTCGTATCGAACTGCACCCCTGGATCCGCGCAGGCCCATGCCGTGTAGGCGACCTTATCCCAGAGCTCTCCAGCATCTAGGGTCTTGCAGGGTTCGGGGTCTCTTCCTTCCTCTGCAGCAGCCTCTCTTTCTGTCCTGAAGTACAGGTTCCAGTCCTCACCGGACTTCACAGCATCCATGAACGAGTTAGGAACTCTCACAGAGTTGTTGCTATTCTGGCCTGAAACTGTGGCATAGGCTTCTCCCTGCCAGTCAGTATCAAGCGTCTCGAACTTCAGCCCCTTCCAACCCTGCTCCGCGAGATCGACGATTCTCTGGATATGAGACTGCGGAACACTGTCGTTTATGGCTCGAACCATGGATTTCCTCAAGCCTAGGTTCGTCTTCTGGCTGAATCTTCCTTCATCATCATCAAAGGTCCAAATCGAATCCATTATCGAATCTGCATGCTTCTGAAGGATGGCGCTACCGATTACTAGCGCGGAAACCTTCTCTTCCTCGGTTGGCTTCCAATCGATGTATTCCTCGATGTCAGGGTGATCTAGGTCTAGGGTCACCATCTTTGCCGCTCTCCGAGTGGTACCTCCGGATTTTATCGCTCCAGCGGCTCTGTCTCCAATCTTCAGGAAGGAGAGCAGGCCGCTCGAAGTCCCACCTCCTGAGAGAGGCTCTCCTGCGCCTCTGATGTTAGAGAAGTTCGAACCAGTTCCCGATCCGTACTTGAAAAGAAGTGCCTCTCTATTCCATAATCCCATTATAGAATCGGAACCGCCCACAAGAGAGTCCGATACAGACTGGATGAAACAGGCGTGAGGTTGCGGATGCTCGTAAGCATTGGTGGAAAGCCCAACCTCCCCAGTTTCGGGATCAACGAAGCTGTGGCCCTGAGCAGGGCCCTCAATTCCATAGGCCCAGTGAAGCCCTGTGTTGAACCACTGGGGGCTGTTGGGTGCCGAACGCTGACTTGCAATCAGGTAGCACATCTCGTCGAAGTACGCGCGGGCATCGGCCTCGCTCGCGAAGTAGCCGTACTTCCAGCCCCAGTAGGTCCAGGTCCCTGCGAGTCGACGGAAGAGCTGTCTTCCATCAATCTCACCACCCATTCTTTCGGCGGCATCCACATTCTGAAGCCGCTCGTGATCTGGCTCACTTCGCTGTAGCCAGATTGGAACTCCGTCCTCGGGAACGTTCCGAAGGAACTTCGGAACCCCTGCCTTGCGAAGATACTTCTGGGCGCAGACCTTTCCTGGTACTCCAGTGAACCCAGAAGGCAACTTCACGCCTTCTATTGAGTCTGCCATCGACCCGTCTGGATTCCTGATCTCCACGTCCATCTCTATCCATTCGAATGAATCGAATGGGTCCTGTCCTGCAGATGTGAACCTCCTCTCGACGACCAATCCACTTTCAGAGTCTGAACTGCTCTCAGAGGACTTTATTTTCGTCTGCATTATTTCCTTCCTCCTGTATTGCTCAACTCGGGAAAGCTCCCGGCCGCGCAAGGGATTTGCTCTTCCGGATGGGGGGTGTTTAATGCTTAGGTTCGAACCTCCCATAAGGAGGTCTGTTTTCACGAAAATATTGTCAATTCCAATTTCGTCAGAGAACAACAACTCAGGAATTCATTTCAAGAGACCACACCAATTCTGCACCAGAACGCGTAATCATAATTCCAACACTACAGTGCTTATCGTGGCTGCTTTCAATTAGTCTCCTAACTAATTCCTCTGGTACATCGCCTTTCACTATGTACCTCATTCTTACGGCCGTGAAGACCTTGGGTGACTTGTCTGCTCTATCTGCTTCGATTTCAACCTTGATGAACTCGAGGTTTTCCTTCCTATGTTTCAGACCGTCAATAACGTCAATCAAAGAACAGGCAGCATGACCGTGAAGTACCATTTCCATTGGACTGGGTGATTCTGAGTCATAAATTCCGAATGTTTTCCCTGCTCCGGTAGTTCCCACATAGCCAGAAGATTCGGTCCACATCACTTCTCCATTCATGTACCTTCGAAACAACGCACCCCCTTGAAGGGTTGGCTTCATCTATCACTTTCCGGTCGGAGTAGATTGGTGGACATGTCGGAAGGAGAACAAATATCAATTTCAGATGGGGAATTAATGGTCCCCAACAATCCAGTGATTCACTTTATAGAAGGCGATGGAATTGGTGTGGATATTACGCCAGTGATGATCAGTGTCGTTGACAGTTCTGTTGAATTGGCATATTCTGGAGAAAGGAAGATTCACTGGAGAGAAGTACTTGCCGGACAGAAAGCATTTGATTCCAATGGGGAATGGCTTCCTGAGGAAACCAAGAAGTCAATGAGAGAGAACCTGATTTCTATCAAAGGTCCGCTAACTACTCCAGTCGGAGGAGGGATAAGGAGCTTGAACGTGGCACTGAGGCAGCAATTGGATTTATTCGCCTGCGTTAGACCAGTTAGATGGTTCGACGGAACTCCTAGCCCAGTCAAAGATCCCGGCTCGGTTGATATGGTAATATTCAGGGAAAACAGTGAGGATGTCTACGCAGGGATAGAATGGGAGTCCGGCAGTCCAGAGGTTAGACGAGTCATAGATTTCCTTCAGAATGAGATGGGAGTAGACAAAATCCGATTTCCAGATACATCTGGTTTGGGAATCAAACCAATTAGTCAAGAAGGAACCTCAAGGATAGTCAGGGCCGCAATCAAGTATGCAATAGAAAATGACAGAGGCAGCGTTACGCTGGTACACAAGGGCAACATCATGAAGTTTACCGAGGGAGGATTCAGGGATTGGGGCTACAGTATCGCGAAGGAGGAGTTTGGGGCATCCGAGATCGATGGGGGCCCCTGGTGCTCATTCCAAAACCCGAATACAGGGACTGAGATAATTGTGAAGGACGTTATCGCAGATGCGATGCTTCAACAGGTCTTGACACGACCGAGAGAATATGAGGTTCTGGCTACTATGAACCTGAATGGCGATTACATCTCAGATGCACTAGCCGCACAAGTAGGAGGAATTGGCATTGCTCCTGGTGCAAACATCAACTATGATACGGGCGTGGCAATATTCGAGGCTACTCACGGCACGGCTCCTAAGTATGCAGGACAGGACAAGGTTAACCCCGGAAGCCTGATTCTTTCTGCAGAGATGATGCTCAGACACATGGGTTGGACTGAATCGGCAGATTTGATTGTAAAGGGCATGGAGGGAGCAATCTCTTCAAAGAAGGTGACTTATGACTTTGAGAGACTAATGGAAGACGCTACCCTTCTTTCCTGTTCGGATTTCGGTCGAACAATAGTGTCTCACATGTAGGTCAGCTACGATGGACGAAGCTAGAGAAAGGATGCTCGAGATTTTCAATCTTTCAGAGGATTCCAAGGACCCCCTGTCTTGGTTTGAAGATCTCTACGGTAGCTCTCGAGGAGATAGGAATCTAATTCCATGGGATTGGATGGAACCTCATCCTTTCCTAGTGGAATGGATAGAGGAGAACCAGCAGACGGGACGTGCTCTGGTTGTTGGCTCTGGCCTGGGCGAGGACGCAGCCTTCCTGTATGAGAATGGGTGGGAAGTGACAGCGTTTGACGTATCTGAGTCGGCGATTGATTGGGCAAGTCAATTGCACAAGGGAAAAGAGATTGAGTGGTTGGTTGGAGACCTCATCCATCCCGAAGAGACATGGAAAGGTGCATTTGATCTGGTCCTCGAGGTACACATCCTACAAGCAATACCTGAAGAAATAAGGAATATGGCCTACAGGAATCTATCCCCCCTTCTAGACAGAGACGGTCTTCTGATGTGCATAGGTAGGTTGGCAGATGGTCTAGAGGACAAGGGAGAGGCCCCTCCTTGGCCCTTATCCAGAGATTTCATTCTCCATATAGGAAAGGGCCTATCCGAAGTAGAGTTCCATACTGCAGTGATTCCTGGAAAGGAGGAGATAAGATACAGAGCAGTCTGGAAAAGGGACTGACTATCGCTCAGACCACATCTTTAGCCACTCTGCTATATTTCTCTCAATGTCATCTTCAGATACTTCCCTGTCCACGACTTCCCCATCCTCAGTAGGCTTAATTCTACAACCACATGCATTGGCATGCCCGCCTCCATCGGAATCGAAACGAGTTGCTAGAGCCGTCAAGTCGTAAATTCCGCCTGTTCGATGTAGGAATGAGTTTGTGTAGAAAGACGCAGACAAGGGGTATCTTCCAGAGTCTCCGAATGACGCACCCAAATCTCCATGAATAATCATGCATGCATCACACTCGTCCCCGGCCATAGCTGTGACATAGTAGCCATTTGAGCGGATTCCAGAACCGTCAAACCGAACTATCGCTATTCTGTCGTCGACGCGCATAGTAGAGAGAATAATCTCATTCAGTAACGCTAACTCCTCCTCCTTCTCAGAGACCAACTTGGAAATCTTTGGATCGTTCAGAATATCTTCGGTCGACACCCCAACTCTCAATTGCTCAAGAATCCAAGATGCAGTACCTTCTTCGGAATCAACTATCCTACTTAGCCAGATTGCGGGGTCATGGGAAAGAAACTCTTCCTTGGATATTGATCCACTGTCAATCTTGTCGACCCAATCTAGCAAACCTTCAAGATCAGAAAGATCGATAATTTGGTGGAATAGTTCGAATGCGATTCGGGCCGCTGAAGGCTTGTCCTCCCATACCACAATTGCTCCGGCCTCATTCTTCTCCGATCGATTTGATTGATGGTGATCTATACTCAACCCACAGTTTGGGTGTACTGGTAAATCACATATTGCAGTCCATTCATCAATCAATTCATCATAAACACCGGCCCGCAGTTCTCCTGGATGACCGAAGACGACTTCTGCATCCGTCCACCACCTCCTCAGTATTGCCGCAGTTACCACTCCATCTAGATCACTATCGGTGACAATACGTCTGATCTCCAAATCTGACGGGTGTATCGTCATAGTGTCTGGGAGAAGCATCCCGTCAATGGTGGTTTCGTGTCATGAAACATAATCACGGAAGGTTTTCATCTCGAACAGATTCACGACCAAGATATGCCGAGTAAACAGGGACCTCTCGAGACCTCTTGTGGTTTCATTTTGCTTAACTTCGACAGTATTCTCCTTCTCCAGTACCCACAGGGACACTGGAGCTTCCCCAAGGGGCATGTCGAGAAGGGCGATGCCGATCATCATTCTACTGCTCTGAGAGAACTTACCGAAGAAACCGGCATATCAGACATCATGATTGACAATGAATGGAGTAAGAAGACCGAGTATACCTTTTTCAGAAAGGGTAGGGAAACCCCAAAAGAGGTCTTCTGGTACTTGGCAGAGACAGATGAGCTAGAGGTAAGACTCTCTCATGAACACAACAACTACCTCTGGCTGCAGTTCGACGAAGCAGAGGAACAGATAACATTCGAGCAAGAGAAGGAACTACTCAGATCTGTAAGGAATCATCTTAGATCCATCGGACGTAGTCTATGACTCAGCTTCTCTTTTTCCTAGAGGAGTCCAAAGGGTCTCCACCTCGCCGGTATTTTTGGCAATCCATCGTCCCATAACAAACAACCAGTCTGAAATTCTGTTAAGATAGCAAATTACCTCCTCCCTGATCGAACCTTCTCCCTCGACGCTTCTCAGATGACAAGCCTCCCTCTCTGCTCTTCTAGCAACGGTTCTAGCAACATGTAGGAACGCAACCGGGGCGGTTCCCATAGGTAATATGAAAGATTCAAGAGGCTGTAGTTCCTTGATCCAATCATCCATTTCTTCAATTAGCCTATCACACTCATTCATCCCTACCAGCGCCATTTGCTCAGGCAACTTCCCTGGACTACAGGCGCACTCCCCGCCTATATCGAATAACTCCTGCTGGACCCTATTCAGTGCTTCATCAGCCTCACCAGGACGATGGAATCTTGTCACGCCAGGCATTCTTCCGAACTCCATTCTGACTACGCCAATTTGCGAATTCAACTCATCTATAGTACCGTAAAGTGCAACTCTAGGACTCTCTTTCCCGACCTTCTTTCCATCAAGCAGGGATGTCTCTCCACCGTCCCCGGTTCCAGTATGGACTCTGGTAATGCGAACCATAGAGTTCCGAGGCGGTCCACGTTTTCAATCGTACTCAGATTGGGTCTGAGGCCGAAAGTCCCCGCTCAATCGCCTCAATCCATGACTCATCAACAGTTTCCCAGCCCCCCAATTTCTCGAGCTCTACTAGACATCCCCTTTCCTCCTCTTGGTCGTTTAGATGTCTATGAATGAGAATCAGAGCCGCGTAACTCATAGAATTAATCCATTGATCTTCCATATCCCAAGATCTCTCAAAATGCGCTTTAGCTCCATTGGGTCCTTCTATCAAGCCTCTATGTATCTGCCTGAGTCCAGACTTTGACCATGCAATTCCGGGAACGCCGATCACAAGTCCCCTGAACGCAAGATACATCTCCAGCGTTACCATTGTGCTGGCAAGAAGAAAAGACCCAATTTGCTCTGCTTGGTCCGCAAACTCCCACCTCGAGGAAAGAAGACTGATCCCTCCTATACAGAACAAGACTCCCGCAAGAGGGGCGACAATCACATCAGTCTTCGTCAGACTCATATCTCTAATGCCAAAGATAACGAAAACTCCTCCCAGAAACACGGAAATCGACGCAGGAAGATCTTCTCCAGGCCCCTCTGGACTTGTACTTGCAATCCATAGTATCAGAGCCCCTGCAAATAGGAACATGGCGAATCTGGAGCCCTTTTCAGGAAAGGGCTGAAGTCTACTAAGATAGTAGCAATAGGCTCCCAAAACAAGAAGAAGAGAAATCCAAAGAAACAATTCAATCATCTACCTTGCTGCCCCATCCTGCCTTCCAAAAGTTCTCGTCATCCAGTAAATCTGACCATTCCGAATCACCTGCTCCCAAGAGCAACATAGCCCTTCTTTCTAGCCCCTCCAGGAGTGCCTCATCCACCTCTTTGTCAGAAAATGACTTCTGCCACCTACCTCTGATAGACTGAACTTCCAGTTGCCCAGCCTCTCTGTTATCGTAACTCTTCTCGCAAACCTCCCTAAGATCTTGGATCCACATCTTCGAACTTCTGATATGCGGCTCGCTGTGGGGAGTCTTCTTCGTTCGGAAGGGCCACCATCTCATGGGAACAGACTGACGTCGAAGCCAGACGTCTTGATGCTTTGTGAACCCCTAAGTGCACAAGCCTTCGCGTGATATCATGGGTCGTGTTGTAGTACACATGGATAGTAACCCGAAGGACAGCGATATTGCATCTATCATCAGAAAATACGAGGAGCGAGTCAAATCAAGAGGCATATCCATAGAGATATTCGGAATCAAACGCGGATCCAAGAACTATGAATCAGAACTTTCCAGATTGCCAGGGCGACTCATACTTCTAGACGAGACTGGATCCACAATGTCAAGTGAGGGAATGGCCGCATGGCTAAACTCAGCAAATCTCGAAGGCAACCCTACAAATCTAGCAGTAGGACCCCCAGACGGATTCAGCGATGAAATCAAGGAATCCGCCGATCAACTAATCTCTCTGTCGAATATGACACTTACCCATGAGATGGCAGCTGCCCTACTGATGGAGCAGCTCTACAGGGCATCTGAAATTAACCGCGGTTCCACTTATCACAGGAATTGAAAATCCCAGATGATACATCGGTGCTTCTGTGATACGCAAACCGTCTTATCGTGCAACCCATTGATAAGCATCCATATTTGGGCAACTACTTGCCCGAGGGTAAGCAGTGATTTGCATGTACATCAAACTAGGAAGAAATACACAGAAGAAAATAATTCCAGCATTTTCAATGATAGCGATAATGCTCCTTAGTCCTCAGATATCACTGCTACTGAATACGGACGATTCCGTAGACCAGGACAGCCGAGTTGAGCCCCCCAAGAGAACGGCATACCAACAGTTAGAGCAGTTTGGTGGGTCAGTCCAAGTAGGGAATCAGAATCCTCTATCCATGACAAACCAATTCCATACCGTTGCACACCAAGATCCATTCTTCAACGACCCTGCCTCCTTGTACGGCAAGATATCCAACCCATCCGCCCTTGCCCTAGACCCGATGTATGGGTTCTTCCTCGAAGAAACGAACACAGACGACCACGATAACGATGGAATTGACGATCTCAACGATCTCGACGATGATAACGACGGGATCAACGATCTAATAGAGAGATTCGACGGTTGTTTCGGAACCGACCCTCTTGACCACGACAATGACGGGATAAGGGACGAGTTTGACTGGGACGATGACAATGACGGGATACTAGAGGGTCCTATTGACTACTCCCAAGGAAACGATCCCTGGAATGTAACTTCAGACAGACACGTAGAACCCACTACTATCCATCCATGGACAGGACAGGCGGTCGGCTTCAACTACTTGGTAGACCAGAATCCCATGGATCACGATAACGATGGAATCACCGATGAGGATGTAGACGGATCGGGCCGTGGATCATACGACGAGGATGATGACAACGATGGTAGAATCGATCAGTTCGTGTGGCCCTGCGATTTCGATTCAGATGGGATACAGGATTATTTCGACGATGACGACGACAACGACGGTGTCGCAGACATCTCAGACATCCATCCATGGGATCCTCTACAGAACTCGTCCATCGAAACGGCGACCGGGATACTATGGGACTCTTGGGTTAGGTGGGACCCAGAGGATTACGGCGACTATGTCGATGGTCTCGACTATGTCGCTCTTCATGCCTTGGAGCACCCTAGGGAGCAGGCCTTCACTGAAATCGTGGATGGGGATTTGGATGGAGATGGAATCCCTAACTTCCTAGATCCGGACAATGACAACGACGGTGCGCCAGACTCCTCAGACACCGATGATGATAACGACGGCCTAGCTGACATGTACGACGTAGACGATGACAACGATGGCATCCCCGACTCATGCAGACAGTTGGATACAAACGGTGACGGACAAGGAGACTACCCTACACAGGTATTCAACGGTGCAGTAGTTGCCATACAAGTCCCCGGAACAGACTGCGAAATCGACTATGACGGGGATTTGGATGACGATAGATTCAGAGCCATAGATGGAGACTACGACATGGTCTGGGACTGGCTCGATCCCGACATGGGGGGATCTACAAATCCAGACAATCTACAGGGAGGGTCACAACCATGGGACTTGGACGATGACGGAATCCCGAACGAGGAGGATCCATACCCCATGAACTCAAGCGCTGAAGTAGCTACATGGGACTGTGCTAGTGTTGCGAACCCAAACCCCCAAGATCCTAGCGACAACTGTGTACTTTGGAGGACATCCTACACCGGATTCAACGACTGGGACGGAGATGGCCTAAACAACTGGATCGATATGGACGACGACAATGACGGAATCCTGGATTGGCTAGACATAGACCCCGACTGCGACCTAGACAATGACGCAGACCTCCATGAGCTAAACGGCTCTATGTTCCGTGACGATGGAGCAAATGACATAGACACTGACGTGGATGGAGACGGCCTTCAGAATGACGAGGACTGGGACGACGACAACGACGGGATCAATGACTTCTTCGACCCCGACGACGGAAACTGCGGTGTAGTAGATATCGACAACACAGATAACTTCTGGGGAAACAGCTGGCCTCAGGGAGATGGTGATGCCATCGATGGCTCCGAGGACGGAGATGCATATGTCGCGGTCCCGAACTACTACTGGAACCTCACATGGGGGTTCAACCCTTTCAACGAGGACAACAGCTTCATGCTCGACTACAACGGGTATGATCCAAACGACTTCGACAATCCAAGTGGCATCATTCCTGAGATGTACTGGACTCTGATGATGAAGTGGAGCCCCTACAATGGTGACAACTTCTTCGACATAGACAGCGACGGAGACTCTCTAGTTAACGGAATCGACGTCGATCAGGATGGAGATGGGATGCCCGACTGGTGGGATCAAGATGAGGGCAACGACGGAGTCCTGGATGTCGACGACGTCAAGATGGGAGGTACATTGGATGGAAACTCATGTGGCACCGTCATCCTATCCGCAACAACCGAGAGATTCTGCGGTCACATCTATGCATTCCTGTTCAAGGCGCCTCTACTTACCCCCACTCAATCAGGGGGCCAATCTTTCACTGTACCATACAGTAGCAGGCCCGACGCCGAATGGGATGATGGGGAATATGATGGGACGAATCATCCCACTGGACTGGGTAGTTGTGACAGCAACTGCTTCTGGTTCACCTTCGATCCGACTAGCAACCCTACTCCCTCTGTTGCATACACTTACAATGACATGAAGAACAATAGAGATCTTTGGATAGCTTACCTTGGCGTCAGCGTATTTGGCTTCTTTCAATGGACCTCAGATGCCAATAACAACTTCTTCCCTGATGAGATTGCGGACGAACTCAACGATGATGTTGATCCAGACATAGATTGCGGGCAGCCGATGCCGGAGGTATCCTGGACTCCGAGTTGCATGTACAACAACACGAACGACCTAGACGACGACTGGGACATAGTCTACGATCACTTCGATGTGGACGATGATAACGACGGAATCTGGGATTATTTCGAGGTTGATTCAAACGACGATTTAGACGACGATTCAGGGATAGAGGAGCCATTCTACTTCACTGGAAGCAATTGCGAAGACAATGATGACGACGGCCTAGACACCGATCCCGACGATGATGGAATATACCAAGCAGTATGGGACAAAGGAGTACTGGGGCAGTCTCTTCTGTTCCCAGAGTACTACGACGTAGACAACGATAACGACGGAGTACCGGACGGGGAAGACCCAGATGATGATAATAATGGCCTTCTAGACGAGGCCCAGGAAGCATTCGAAGGATGCTTCACGGGAGAGGAACAGAGCCCATGGGACCACGACAACGATGGGATAGTCAACTGGGCCGATGACGACTGGGATGGCGATGGAATACCAAATTCCCTAGAGCTCCAGAATTTCAATGACACAAACGGCACAGCCGACCCCTTCGACGACACCTGCTGCCTAAACTTCCCCATAGCCCCATGGGACCACGACAACGACGGAATAAGGGACGATATCGATGAAGACGATGATTATGACGGTATGAAGGACGAGGACGAAGTGATGCTATGGCCTTCACGATACGGTACCGAATCAACGAATCCATGGGATCACGACGACTTCGGAGGGGGGGTCGGACTGGCCAACCCCAACAACAACTCCACTGGGCCGGATTACTACGACGTAGACGACGATAACGACGGAAGGGCGGACTTGGACTGGAACAACCCCTCTTCGGGTGATTGGGCCACACCAACGAACAAGATTGAGGAATCTTCAGGATGGAGCTCTGACTGGGATTCGGACAATGATGGAATCCTAGACGATGACGACAAGATACCGACTAGAATTACTCTTACCGCCCCCTCGATATTGTGGCTCGATGAAAACCGCCCATCGATATTCAATGGCTCAGTGTTCTGGTTGGACGACACAGGTTTCGTCCCAGCCCCAGATCTCCCGGTTCAGGTACACATTAGGTACTCTGAGAACGGCACATCTGTCATAGAGACAATCGACGTTCTCACCGATGACAACGGGGAGTATATCGTCGGCCAGTTCCTGTTCCCTGAAGATATCGATGTAGGGCCGAACTCAACCTACGAGGTCTACTCAGAGGTCACAGAGATGTTCGTACACGACTACAGCTCTACACTTTCTGATACTGATGGAGATGGCATAGGAGACTCGGGGACGCCCGTCGAGGTAAGGGCGAATACTACGATAGGATTCGTATCGGGCGAGAGGTTCAGATCGGACGAGCAGCCACTCAAGCTGGACTTCAAGGTCCACTACTCGGCAGATTACAACAGGGGGATTTTCGACAACAGACTTCCCTATGCGCCGGTATCCTTCACCATTAGCGACTCAGGCCCTCAGTTTGGAAACATAACTCATCCGACAGTCTATGATGGATATGGGAACGGATACAGGGCTGACGCAGGAGGCTGGGTTTCACTGGCTTACAACCAATCCCTAGACGTATGGGAGCAGGTCCAGTGGAACTCTCTTCTCGATAATGGTCCAGGTGTCCCGACAGGCGGATACGAGGAGATAGTGTGGAATCCATGCGGACCGCTCAATCCAGTAGGATCCCACTCGGTCATAGCACCCTACGAGTACAAGAACACCTCACTACCTACGGGCGACTATACTTTCATCGGCTTCTCCCGTCCTGACCTTGGAGGATGCACTGACGACTCCTACGAATGGCCTTGGTCACATCTCGAGGGGTCTGAGACGGACGCTTTCTACATCCGATCCATGCATAGGATGTTCATAGAGGCCGAGATGTCAGCGGCCTCTTTCAGGCCGGTCTACTTCTGGGACTCGACCCAGTTCACTGGATCGTCCTTCGGTGCATGGAGAGCTCTCTTCCATGCCCCATCCCTAGCAAATGCGAACATGACATATCAGGAGGCCAGTCTTGGCAAGCCGTATCCTCTTCTATGGGATGGAACTCCTTCAGAACTCTCTGGAATTGCAGGAGGTGACCTGGTTCCTTTCCTGTCATCTGATGGGATAAACTGGACCATCACGATGCAGAATGGTGCTGACTTCGACTCGCCTCCGTGCGGACCCGTCGATCCACTGGATCCCAGCAGTCAGATTCGTTGCGAGATAGTACCCGAGATCTTCGCTGGGGAGTCCATCAGGGTCAAGGGTCACGTCTGGAACAAGACATTCGTTCCAGTGACCGATTTCGACAGTGATGGAATAAACGACCCCATCGCAGTGCAGATAGATCTGGACTACAATGGGATCTTCGCTGGTGCTCAAGAGACTCGAGTGAACCAGCCACTGGCCATCGACACCGAAGGTCTAGCAACATTCGATTACGACATACTCTGGAGAAACGACTGGCCTGCATCGACATACGGCTTCAGGGCTGACTTCAGTCAACCAGACTTCTTCTTCACTGGGGAGCAAGCAGGAGTCTTAGCCGCCACTGGTGCTTACGGAAACGTCTCTGTCATAGGTTCAACCGACTTCCAACTTACATCTCTGACTCGTCTCTACAGGGGCCAGAACGCGACGGTAGAGGCTCGTCTAATGGACAATGCGGGGCTTCCTGTACGAGAAGCCCCAGTGAACTGGACATGGGAAGAGGACCAATCGAGTGGTGTAGTTTTCACAGACAACAATGGTATCTTCAAGGTCAATCTTACAGATATTGATACTCTAGGGAATTTCTCTCTCGGTTTCACCTACCTTGGAGACAGGTTCAGACTTGGCAGTACTGGCTCAGTAGACATGTGGGTGGTTTCACGGACTTTCATCAACGTTCAGAGCACCAGTCCCAACATAAGATCCAATGGGGACTTATGGGAGTTCACCGCTGTCATAACCGACGATAATAGAACCCCGTTCGAGAAGGACGGGGGGCAGGTACTGAACAGCTGTGAGGGAGAGATGGCGAATCCCGATGGATACGACCTAGGAGGCAACGTCACAGTGATTTTCGAGGGAATAGATTTCGAGGATAGAACCCACCGACAGATAGTATCTGTTGAGTGTCCGGCATCTGGCTCAATCGGATATGGGAGATATCTGGATCCACAGTTACTGAAGGACGATCCATACTCATTCCTTCCCGATGGCTTCGGACCTGTGAATGTGATTCTTCGGTTCGAGGAGAACCTGCCTCACGAGGGTTGCGAGCCCCTAGATGCAGGCATGCTATCCACCTCCGGAGCGTGGGATCCCTGTGTTACCATCCTCAACAGTGACCACTTCAGGAAGGTCCTGCAGTTCCAGGTAGATGGTTTCAGCCTCATTGGGAATACGGATTTAGAAGTAGACCAGCAGATAGTCTATACCTCAGAGATAGATCAAGAAACGGGTCAGATATTTGAGAAGCCAATGATCGTGACCGGGCAGCTAACCGATGAGCTAGGAGGGGACCTGGCGAACAGACAAATCAGAGTCACTTTCGAGATGGGATCAATGGTATTTGACCCAGTCGAGGATCGTATGAAATTCCGTGCAGGCGACGATGGTATAGAGGCCTGCATCCCAGGGGTAACCAATGAGAGCGGGTTCTTCGACATCAACTGCCCTATGACCGGCGTTGACGCTGGAATGGCTAAGGTGAAGGTTGAGTACAATGCCTGGGATCCACTAAATAACGATCGATACAGGTACAAGAACAAGACACAAACGATGTTCTTCCCCGTCTTCTCCAACTCTACGATCGATGTCTCGGAAGTAGGTCCATTCCGATCCGACTACCTGACATACACCTTCCCGAACGGTTCTACCTTCGAGGTTCTATACCTCAAGGAGGCATTCCATATCAATGCCAGACTCTCCCAGTCAAACGGGAAGCCAGTTGGGGGCAAGTGCGTCAACATTTACCTCGATCCAGAAGTAAACACAAGGCCAATAGCCACCGCATTCACAGCGGGAGGAACCGGCGAGTTCGTTTGGTACTCAGCGGATCCAGATGACAATCCCAGTAGGAGGGGGGTCGAGCCTAGCGGAAACAACCTCGAAGGATTCCGTACGGTCAGAGTCGCTTACGAGCCGGAACGCTATGTACCAGGCGGTTGCGACTACGAAGTACTGGAACCAAACCCGGTTCTGAATAGTTCAGTAGTCGACGTAGAGGTCCTAGTTAGAAGTAAGGTTGACATCCTGCTGAAGCAGCACTGGTCAAGTCCCACAGGATACCAAGAGGGCGACATTATTGCTGGGGAGGTAGCAATCCTGAGAGATAGGCTGGACCTGACCGTGGAGGGACAGAGAGTAGAATTCCACCGACAGTTCTGGAATGAATCCGGCGAGTGGCAGACAGAGAGAGTGGAGATACTAATCACCAATGAGAGGGGTTCGGCGAACTTCTCCTTCCCTTACACCGGAGAAACAATTCCCGGACATCCAGAGTGGACCGCTCCAGGAGGTAAATGGAGGGTGCTTGTTCACTTCGAGTCAGTAGACGCGAACAAACCCTACTTTGTAGAAAAGTGGCTCAATAGTACCCCGGAGATAAAACTCGGAGACCCCGACTCTTCGACTGCTGGAGGCCTATGGACTACTCAAGTCCTAATCCTAGCTGGAATATCACTCTCAACGGTTGCGCTGGTTGGTGCCATGATGTACAACAACTACAGGGAGAGGCGCAAGGTCGAGGTCCTCAGAGGTATCCTGACGGACGCGCTAATGTCGCTCAAGGCTTCGAACAATTACATCGAGGCAATATTCTCCTGCTACAAGGATCTAATCAAGTACTTCAGGATGAAGGGCGCTATGAAGAAGGTCTTCGAGACGACAAGAGAGTTCGAGGACGTAATCAACAACATGCTCGGAGGAATAGTTCCACCAGAGGAGATAGACTCCTTCTTCTCTATATTCGAGGAGGCCCGTTACTCTGATCACGACATAGGATCAGAGGAGAGGGATAGGGCGATTCAGATATTCCAGTCGATGATAGGTAGGATGAATAGATCACTCGGAGACAGCATGCTGACAAGGGTAGCAGCGGCCGAGTCCTCGTTATATGGGCCCTCCGTGAAGGCAGGACAGTTCGTAGATGCAGATGGAAATGTAAGGTTCGCCGGAGTCGATGATGCAGAGGAAAACGATGGTTTCAAGATCTGAGAAACCAACGAAATCCACTGTCCCAACGCCCCTACGGGGCGCCCGCAGGATTCATAACACCGACTTTGGTGGCCGCGATACCTGACCATGGGGGGATACTATGAGTAAGCAAGAGAGGAAGACGAACTCAGCACTAGTTTCGCTCATCGGAGACCTGAAGGATCACAGTCGAACAACCGGCTCCCCGATATGGAGGGACACGGCTTCCAGACTCCAGACCAGTAGGAAAAACTGGGCAGAACCCAATCTTAGCCACATCTCCAGACACTCTACAAAGAAGGAGACAGTACTGGTCCCGGGTAAGGTACTAGGAAGCGGAAGTATCAGCGGGGGCCAGACTGTAGCTGCATTCAGTTTCAGTGATGGAGCTAGGAGTAAGATAGAGGCCTCCGGAGGGAGAACCCTTAGTATTCGTGAACTGATGGAAGAGAACCCTAATGGAAAGGGGGTGAGGATTCTTGTCTGAGACAACCATGGTGTACGATGCCACTGATAAGATCCTGGGCAGACTTGCCAGCCAAGTGGCAAAGGAAATGATATCTGCAAGGAAGTCAGGGAGACAGCAGCGGGTGATCATCATCAACGCAGAGGATGCTATCGTTTCAGGTCCAAGGACCAAGGTACTCAGTGACTACCGAGCAAAATACAATCTAAACCACGCTAGGAAGGGTCCTTTCTTCCCGAGGATGCCAGACAAGATAATCAAGAGAACAGTCAGAGGGATGCTACCGTATCAGAAGAACAGCAGCGGAAGGGGTGCTCTAAGGGATCTAAGAGTAATGATAGGCACACCTCAGAACCTCTCTATGGAGAATCTCCCAGATGGACACGAGTGGGGGCCGACTGAGAACATAGTTCGCGATACCCCCAATAAGTATGTCAGACTGGGGGAGATTAGTTCCCACCTAGGGGTCGATGCAGCTAGATGGACAGGTGAGTGATTTGGCGAGGAAGAAGCGTACCAAGGTCGTTAACACTAGCGGAAAGAGAAAGACCGCAATAGCCAGGGCCACGCTAAAACCCGGAAAAGGAAGGGTCAGGATAAACGGACACCCTATTCACATCCTTGAGCCCGAACTTGCTAGAAGGAAGGCACTGGAACCCATTAGAATCGCAGAGGCGATGAATAGAATCGACAGAGTAGACATCTCGGTGGACGTTAAGGGCGGGGGACAGATGGGGCAAGTCGATGCCATCAGGACAGCCATAGCTCGCGGGCTTGTGAAGTACAACGACGGGGCCGAGGGTGATGACGAGGAGCTAAGAGACGAGTTTGTTCGGTTCGAGAGAAAGATCTTGGTAAACGACCCCAGGAGGAAGGAACCCAAGCATCAAATGGGTAGAGGCGCTCGTAAGAAGTGGCAGAAGTCGTACAGGTAGGTGGAAGAGATGCTAATACCAGTTAGATGTTGGAGTTGTGGCAAGGTCATTGCCCACAAGTATCAGGAGTATCAGAACGCCGTAGAAGAAGGCAAGGATGCTGGAAAGACACTGGACGATCTTGGCTTTGAGAGGTACTGCTGCAGACGCATGTTCGTCGGGCACATCGACCTGATTGACGAGGTCGCTCCGTTCAGTATTGACAGACAGCAGTAATCCCTCCGTCAGGGCTTTGACTGATTGCTCACTCGCAGTGAGCCCAATTGGGGCCTGTAGGTTAGTTTGGCCTATACTTCGCGGCTGGGGGTCGCGCGACCCAGGTTCAAATCCTGGCAGGCCCACCATTGGGAAAGT
>MDSW01005519.1_pt1 | contig 55622 bp, 46 predicted proteins | sample 811171 | NCBI WGS metagenome assembly MDSW01 (sample SAMN05326641, study PRJNA326480) | marine metagenome | isolation source: seawater | place: Atlantic Ocean: North West | collected 2012
GCGAACCACTCCCGCAGACTTCTCTGCGAATATGCAGGCGCCAGCCAGGACTGGAGGGTCAACGGGTCCAGAGCGAGTATCTCAGCCTTCCGAGCCCTGGACCCGTTGACCCTCCAGGCCAGAGAACCCACCCGAACAAACAAAGTCGCACAAATCGGAGGCACAAAAAAACCCGCTCGAAAGCGGGTTTTTTTGCGTGGGCCCTCAGGCCCGGGGAGTATCTCAGGCCTTTTTGCGGCGGGAGAAGCCGGCACCGGCCAGCAGGCCTGCGCCCATCAGCAGCAGGGTGGCCGGAGCCGGTACCTGCTGGGACACCAGGGACTGCGCGCTGGCGGCAAAGCCCAGTGAGTAGGTGCCGCTTTCCAGGCCGGTCACGGTCAGGCTGAAGAAGCCGCTGCCGGACTCACCGTCGGGAGAACCGTTGGTGGCCGTGGTAGCCAGTACGTTCAGGTTGCCCGCCTCGACAGAGGAGCAGTCGATGGCCGCGCCGCCGATACAGACCTCGACACCAGCCGCACCGTCGTCACCGTCAGGCGCCCAGCGGATGAAGGTACCGTTGTCGCTGGTGATCGTGACGCTGGAAGAGATCACGCCCTGCGCCAGGCCGTCGGAGCTGCCATTGACGTCGGACAGCGCCGCCCAGTCGGCGGTGAAGGAGATGGCGATACCGCCCGCGCCGTTGTCCTGGTCGTCGATCTCGAACTCGAAGCTCAACGCCGTGGTGGAGGCCACGTTGGACGAGGCGGAAGCGATGTTGCCGGTGTCGATGTTGCTCTCGGCAACCACACCAGCGGCGGTGGCGGCATCGCCCACCAGCTGGGCGTCGATGATCACGGACTCCGCGTTGGAGTACTGGCCGGCACCGGTGCCGAACAGGGTGGAGTCGTTCTCACCGCGCAACGGCGCGCCGCCGGGCGCGTTCTGCACCGGTCCGCTGAGGACGATACCCGCGCCGGCACCGCTGTCACAGCTGCCGCCAGTCACGTCGACACCGAAACCGCTACAGTTGCGGATGGAGCCACCGGAGCTGGCGCCGTTCAGGTTGGCGTTGGCGGAGGTGGTGAAGTTCCACAGGCCCGGAGCGCCGGAGACGAGACCGTCGATTTCCGTGGACAGGCCTGAAACGATCAGGCGGCCGGCGCCGTATACATCGGCGGAGGCCTGGCTGGTTGCACCGAGAGCGGCCAGCGATACCAGCGCTACTCCCAATTGTTTTACTGCTACGTTTTTCATGGCTAGTCTCCCTAACTTGCCGTCTTTCAAAAGTTGCCGACCCTCTCCGATTTTGCCTGGGTGTTGCTGTCACCCGTGGAGCCTGGCTGGCGTTTTGTCTCACCCGAGTAAAAGCAAGCGCCGTACCAGTATTATTTATTTTCTTATTATTCAGCAGGTTATGTACTTATCGCCAGATCCTGAACGCTTCCGCAGCCGGCATTTGTAAAAAATTCTGACGCATGCCGGCGCGCTCCGTGCGCTCAGTCGGCCGGCAGGGAGGACAGCAGTTCACGGGCCCGGCGTTGCACGGGCTCGGCACCCTCACCGTCCACCACCGCCTGCAACTGCCGGCGCGCCTCGCCGTTGCGGCCCTGGCGCAGCAACACATCGGCGTAGTTCAGACGGTACTGCAGGTTGCCAGGTTGAGCCTCTACCGCCTCGCGCAGCAGTTTGCCGCCGGCGACCAGCTTGCCGCTGTCCGCCAGCAACTGGCCGTAGGTATCCATGACCACCGGGTCCTCGGGCAGCAGTTCGTGGGCGCGCGCCGCGTAGGACAGCGCCTGCTCGAGGTCGCGCTCGCGCTCCAGCATGGCCAGGTTGTTCAGCGCCATGATGGAAGACGGCGCCACCTGCAGCATCTCCAGATAGAGCGCACGCGCCTGCTCCGGGTCGTCGCCCAGGGCGCCCTGGGCCTGCATGGCCAGCAGGCGCAGGTCGCGCGGGAAGGTCTGGCGCCACTGCGCCAGGGTCTGCCGCGCCGCCTCGCCGCGGCCGTCCGTGGACTGCGTCACCGCCAGCAGCAACGCGGTCTCCGCGTCCGGCTCGATCGCCAGGGCGCGACGGAACGCCTCTTCCGCCTGCGGGTAGCGCTGTTCCTGCACCGCGAGCCAGCCCGCGGTGCGCCAGACCTCCACCCGTTCTCCCTGGACGTCCGCCTGCAACTTGTCCATCAGCTGGCGCGCGCCCGCCAGGTCGCCGCCCAGGGCGGCCATGCGCACCTGGGCCACACGGCCCGGCAGGTAGGCGGGGTTGTTTGTCACGGCGCGATCCAGCGCCGCCCTGGCCGCGTCGAACTGCCCCTGCGCGGCCAGCCCGTCGGCGTAGTAGTAGTTGGCCAGGACCGAGTCCGGGGCCGCCTCAGCCCACTGTTTCCAGGTACCGAGGGCCATGTCCGCCTGCCCGAGATTGACAAAGGCCTTGCCGCGCAACTCGACCAGCGACGGCTGGGCGGCGATCCAGCCGCCCTTGAGCTGCTCGGTGAGCACGATCACCTGGTCGTACTCAGCGGCCTCGAAGCGCAACTTGACCAGGCGTCCGCGCACGCTGAGGTTGCCCGGTTCGGCGGCCAGCAGGTCCTCCAGTTCGGCGGCGGCGGTTTTCGGCGCCTCCGAGCGCGCCACCAGGCCCGCCAGGATGGCGCGGGCGAGGCTGTCATCGGGTTCGGCCTCAAGGTAGTTGCCGAGCAGGCTGCGCGCGCGTTCCTCCTCGCCGGTCGCCCCGTAGAGCTTGGCCAGGTTGCGCGTGGTGGACGGATCCAGCGGGTCGATGGCCAGCACCGCCTCCATGGTCGCGCGGCCGGCCGCCAGGTCACCGGCTATCATCTGCGCCGCGGCGGCGACCTTCAGCGGGTCGCTGCGCTGCGGGTACTGGCGCTGCAGGCCCTGGGCGATGCGCAGCGCGTCATCGGTCCGGCCCTGCTTCAGCGCGGCGGCGGCGGACATCAGCACGTCCATGTACTGGCCCTCATCCACCGACTGCTGTACCGCCTGCAGGTCGCGCTCGATGAAGTCGCCGCGTACCGAGCGCGCCTCGCGCAGCGCCTGCTGCGCCTTCTCATTGTCAGGCTCCAGCGCCAGCACGCGCTCGTAGTACTGCACGGCGCTGTCCGCGTCGCCCTCGATCATCGCCACCGCGCCGAGCATGCCGAGCAGTTCCGGACTCTCTTCCCCGGACCCGGCCAGCACGCCCTGCAGGATATCCTGCGCGGCCTGCAGGTCGGCGGTCTGCACCGCCAGGTTCGCGCGCATACGCGCCACGTTGTAGGACCTGGGCACCTGGGCGTTGAGCCGGTCCAGTACGACCGCGGCCTGCTCGAAGCGCTCCTGCTGCAGCAGGCTCGCCGCGAGGTAGGCCTTCATGGGCACATTGCGCGGCGCCGCCTCCAGGCCTTTCTGCAATTCGATGCTGGCGTCCGCATAATTTTCCTGCAACAGCAGCAACAGGCCGCGCACCTGGTGTACATAGGCGAGCTTGCCCAGCCCGGCGCGGCGCAGCGCGCCGACATCCACCTGCGCCGCCGCGAGGTTGTCCAGGCGCAGGTTGGCCATGGCGCGCCGGGCATTGACCAGGGTGGGATAACCGCGGTTGTCGATGGAGCGGGTATAGGCATCACGCGCTCCTTCCAGGTCGCCCTCGGCGGCCAGCAGGTCGCCCTGCAGCGCCAGCGCATCGGGTGAATCGGGATCCGCCTGCAGCGCCTTTTCCACCCAGTGGCGCGCCCGGTCGGCATTGCCCGTGCGGGCCTCGTAGGACGCCGTCGCGGCCAGGGCGATAGCGGAGTCCGGGTCGAGCTTGAGCGCCGCCTCCAGCGTGCGCGCGGCGACCTCGAAGTCCTCCAGCTCGATCAGCGCCAGGCCGCGCCAGGCCAGCACCTCGCTCTGCACCTGCGGGCCGGACTCGGCGGCGAACTCGTCCGCTTCCGCCAGCAATTCCTCGAACTTGCCCTGCAGCATGAGCGCGCGCGTGATCAGCAGGGACGCCTCCTCGTCCTGCATGCCCATTTCGCGGGCGCGGCGCGCCTCCTTCTCCGCATCCGCGCCCAGGCCCATGCCGAGGTAGGCATAGGCCATGCTGCGCCGCACCCGCATGTCGAAGGGCGCCTGCTGGGCGGCGTTCTTCAACTGGATCAGCGCGCCGTTGTAATCGCCGGACTCGACCAGCATCTCGGCGTTGGCCAGGTACTCCTCGGTGGTGACTTCCTCTGCACAGGAGGCGGACAACAAGGCGGCGCACAGCACCAGCGCGGCGGTAAACTTCTTCTGCATGGAACAGGTCTCCATCCCGTAAACCGGCCCATTATGGACCGAGAGGGGTTGCCGCGTATACCGAGCGCGTCGCGCTCAGGCGTCGGGCGATGCCCCCTGTTCATCAGCGACAGTCGCGGGCGACAGGCGGCGGGCGGGCGTACCGCCCCAGGTCTCGCCCGGCCCGATCACCGTGCCCTTGGTCACCACCGCGCCGACGCTGACAATGGCGCCGTCGCCGACCTGCACACCCGCCATGACCGTCGCCTTGGCGCCTATGGTTACGTTGTCGCCGATGCGTATACGCTGCAGGGCCATGTGTTCACCCTCCAGCTCGTGACTGAACAGCACCGCGTCGTGGCCGATGATCGTGTTCGCACCCAGCTCGGTCAGGGCCGGGTCGAGAATGGCCCCGCCGCTGTAGGTGTTGTCGCCCATGCGCGCGCCCAGGGCCAGGTACACCAGGCGCATCAGCGGCGTGGGAATAAAGTAGGTGCGTATCAGTGGGTAGAACAGCACCAGGCGGAACAGCGTATCGACCTGGTAGGCGAACTCCCCGGGCGAGCCGGGCGGCAGTTCGCCCTCCACCAGGGGCAGGAAGCGGTGCGACAGGCGATAGGCCGCGATCGCCCACAGGTAGAAGCTCAGAATGAACACCAGCAGCCAGGCCACGCCGTGGAAATTGCCGCTGCGCTGCGGCGTCACCAGCAGGCAGGCAGTGGCCAGCGCCAACAGCGCGGCCGCGGTGAACAACCCGGCAAACACGGCGATCTGGGCGGGGGATATCTTACGCATGGCGGGTGCTCCTGTCGGTCGTCAGTGGCCGCGACCAGGGCGCCGCGGGGTCGTCCATGAACTGGCAAAAACGCTGCGCCCCCTGGCATCGCGCCATGTCGGCGGCCAGTTGCGCCGCGCGCTCGCCGAAGCGCGGCTGCTCGAGCAGGCGCCGCAGGGAGGCCGCCACGGCGTGCGCGTCCAGGCGCTCGGCGCGCAGCGCCAGGCCGGCCCCGGCCCGGGTGAGAGTGCGCATGTTGAGATGCTGGTCGAGGTTGCCGGGTATCCCCAGCACCGGGCGGCCGCGCGCCAGCGCCTGGTGGGTGGTGGGACTGCCGCCGTTACAGACGACCACCGCGGCGCGGCGCGCGGCGTCCTCACCGGGCAGGAAGGGCGCCGCGAAGACGTTGCGCGGCAAGGTGTGCGGCAACGCCGCCCCCGCCGTGGCGACCAGTGCCACCAGTGGCAGGTCCGCCAGCGCGGCGAGCACCGGCGGCAGCAGGTCGGCGGCGCCGGAACTGCCCGGGGTCACGTATACCGCGGGCAGGTCCGCCGGCACCTCGTCCCACCAGCCCGGCTTCACGCCGGCGGGAGACCAGGCCACCGGCCCGATGAAGCGGTGCGTGTCGGGCAGCGGCGCCATGTCGTACAGGCCCGGCAGGTCGGCGTAGAGGGTGTAATCGCCGGCGCTGTAGACCCGGCGCAGGTCCAGGCCCGGCGCGGGCAAGCCATGGCGACGGCACAGTGCGCGCATGGGCAGGCAGTGCGCGGCGAAGGCCAGCGGCCGGCCGAGGCTGAACAACGGTTGCGCCAGGCGCGGCCCCAGCGCCCTGGACAGGGGCAGGTCGGGCACGGGGTAGCGCTGTCGCACGTAGGGCGACCAACAGGCGTTGGCCAGGGCGACGTGGGGCACGCCGGCGAGCCGCGCGCTGACCGCGAGGGACAGGCGGAAGTCGCCGACCACGACGTCCGGGCGCAGCCGCTGCAGCAGCGCCCGGTCGGCCGCCACGTAGGCGTCCAGGGTGTCCAGGTCGTACAGGGGGGCGCCGCGCGCCAGCGCCGCGTTGAACTGCGCCGGCGAGATGGACTCGAGGGTGTGCTCCTGCCCCGGCAGCTGGCCGAGCAGGTCGCGATAGCGCGGGCAGTGGGCGAAATGCAGCTCGTAGCGGGCCGGGTCCAGCGCCGCCGCGAGGGCGGCGGGACGCGCCACGTGGGCCAGGGTCACCGCTTCGGCTATGAACAGGACACGGACCCGGCCGCCCGGCATTGCCGTCACTCCCCGCCGTCGACCAACAGCGTCTCGAGAGGCGGGCGCACGGAGCGCGAGGTCGGCGTGGGACCGAAGCCGACACGCCCCATGTAAACGCGACAGCGCGGGTCCGTGTCCGCGCCGAGCAGGCCGGCGAGGTCATTGGCCACGCGCCGCGCCAGTTCGCGCTCTTTCTCCACCACGGTGAAGTCGACCCCGGTGGCCGCGTAGCGGGCAAAGATCAGCGGCGTCATCTCCGGCTGGAACTGCAGGTTCTGGCGCGTCGCCTCCAGCCAGAAGCGCTGCATCGCGCGCCCGCCATCGACGCAGGCCTGCACCGAGTCCAGCGGCCGCTCGGCGACGATGACAAAATGCGCCGCGCAGCGCAGCCCGGTGAGCAGGTCCATCTGCAGGCGCGGCAGCCAGGTGCCGGCGGCGAAGCGGTTCAGGTTCTGCACCCGGCGCCAGCTGCCCAGCGCCCAGCGCATCACGCGCCGGGTCAGCCAGTCCACGCCCAGCGCCAGTTCCGGCAGGCGGTCTTCGGAGAAGCGCGCGCCCCACTCGATGTTGCGCCGGTGCACCTCGTAGCCCTCGGGCGTGGTCAGGCGGATGTGCGCGCTGCGAAACAGCAGGCCGGCCATGCTGCGCCGCTCGCCGCCCTCCAGCCACAGCACCCGGTAACCCTCCCCCACGGCCTCCTCCAGGGCGCGCTTCTGCGCGGCGGACAGCGGCCGGGTGGACAGCGGCCGCCGCTGGGTGGTGCGCGCGCGCACGAAAGGCAGCAGCGGATGCGCTTCGATCGCCGGGTCCGTGCGCAGGCGCAGGTCGAACTGCGGGGCGTTGTCCGGGGTGTCGGGGCGGCGCTCACAGCTGACCGCCATGCCCTCCGCGCTGGCCGCGATGGCCACGTTCTCCAGCAGTGCACCCACCGCGAGCTGGCTGGAACTGCCGTCCAGGTCGTAGACGCACCAGTCGCGGGTGTCGTGGGCATGCACCACCACGTGGTCGTCGGCGACGATCTGCAAGCGCCACGGCTGTTCGTTGTCGCCGCTGGGCGCCCAGCGCGCCAGGTCGAGGATGCGTTCCACGGCGCGCGCGCGCGGTGCGGCCGGCGGACTGGCGGCGGCCTTGGCCATGACCATGCGGCGCGCGACGAACAGGCCCAGGCGCTGCAGCGGGTTGTCGTTGCCGCCGGGGCGCCAGGTGGTGCTCAGGCGGTTGCGGTAGGCGTCGAAATGGATACCGCGTGGCGCCACCGGCACGGCGCCGCGCTGCAGCAGGATTTTCAGCGCATAGGTCCCGGCGAAGCCGGCGCACAGCTCACAGGCCATGGGTGTGGAGGGCCCCTTGCGCGCGTTGAAATCCACCCGCGTATCGTCGGCGAGATAGGACAGTTGCAGGCGCGCCGGAGCCAGGCCGAGCATAAAGCGCAGCGCCTGCTCCTCCTCGTCATGGCCGGCCATGCGGAAATACTCTTCGTAGGTCATGGCGCCCGGCATGAATACCAGCAGCGCGGCGCCCATGCCCAGCGGGGCGGCGGTCACCGCGGGAATGCCGCGCTGCGCGCAGGCCGCGAAAACCTTGTTGCGGATGTCCAGGGCGAAGAAATCCAGGCTGTCGACGTAGAGGTCGACGCCGTCGAGGAACTCGGCCAGGTTGTCCTCGTCCACCCCTGCCGGGAAGCAGCGCAGGTCGAGCTCGGGGTTGATGTCCCTGGCCATGGCCGACATCACCTCGACCTTGGGCTGGTCGATGTGGCTGAGGCCGGCGCCGGCCTGGCGATTGAAATTCTGGATCTCGAAGCGGTCAAAGTCGGCGAGGTTGAACGCGCCTATTCCCAGGCGTGTCAGGGTCAACAGGTGGCTGCCGCCGACACCGCCCATGCCGGCAATGGCGATGCGCTTGCCGCGCAGGATTGCCTGCTCTGCCTCGGTAACCCAGCCGATGTTGCGCGAGAACGCCGCGTCGTAGTCGAACATGTCCTGCCCTGGCCGTTGCATCTGCACCGTGTAGCGCGCCCCCCGATCAGCGGCTGCCGACACGCCCCTCAGCCATTGTAGCCTCGGCTTATCGCCCCGTGTACCTCGGTGTACAGCTCCTTCAGGTCAGGGCGCATCCCCTCCAGGGCCGACTGGGTAGTAATGAAGTACGGCGCGCGTATGCCGTGGTAGTCGGTATCCCGGCCGACCCGCTCGAACTCGATGCCCGAGCGCTGCAGCAGGCGCGGCAGGAACGGCTCCATCATGGCGAACACGTTGGTGCGCCGGGAAATATCGGTCAGCGCCGTGGCGGCCAGGAAACAGGTGACGGCGATCATGGAAAAGGTGCGCCGCTCCTGCTGCGAGCAGTCCAGGCCCTCGACCTCACCGTAGCGGGTGACGCGCTCCCCCTCGCGGCGCCTGAATGCACCGTCCACGGCCAGGCGCGAAATCTCACACACACTCTCGCGCCGCAGCGACTTGGTGTCGATGAGCGCCTGGTCCAGGCTGTCGCCGCAGTTCTGCTCGAAAGGTAGCGGGTCGGTATCCCGCTCCCCCGTGGGACTGACCATGCGCACGCAACCGGCGGACAGGCCCGAGGACTTGTGGCAGATCAGCGCATGCAGCGAGCGCTCGTCGAACTCGTCGGTCTCCATGCCGTCCGGGAAAGACTCGATAGGCTCGTAGCCGAACTCCTCACAGTAGACGCGATAACGAATACCGAAGACCTCGGCGCGCAGCTCCTGGGTGTCTGCGAAGCGCACGTCAAAGTAGCGCAGGAAATTCTCACTCAGTGGATAGCGCATGCTTCCCACGACCGTCACCCCGTTTATCTGTCTGGCTCTTTAATGCCGGTTGCTGACAGTGTAGACGGTTGCAATAGCAAAAGCTTGGGAAAAGTCCAGAAGCGTGAGATTTCCGGCGCGTAGTTACCGCGCCCTGCCAGCGCGAGCGCTCAGCCCGCGCTGGCCAGCTCCTCCAGCAGTGCCGGCAGGAAGCCCTGCATCGCCGCGTGCAACCTGGACATGACCTGTTCAAAACCGGCGAGGGTGCCGTAATAAGGATCGGGGATCTCGCCGACAGCCTCGTCGGGCGCCCAGGAACCCAGCAGCGAAAGCCCCCCACTCCAGCCGGCGGGACAGCGCTCCTGCAACCACTGCAGGTTGCGCTGGTCCATGGCCAGGATGAAATCGAAGCGCGAGAAATCCTGGGATACCACCTGGCGCGCGCGGCTGCGGCGCAGGTCAATGCCCTCGCGCGCGCAGACCTGCAGCGCGCGACCGTCCGCCGGGTGTCCAGGCTGTGTGGCATTGGTGCCCGCCGATTCCACCAGCACCTGGCGCTGCAACCCGCGCAGTTTCAGCTCTTCCCGCAACAGGCCTTCGGCCATGGGGGAGCGGCAGATATTGGCCGTGCACACCAGCAGCACCGCGACCGAATGACGGCTGGAAAAAATCATCTGTTGCCCCGGGAACACACCGCGCCAGTATACCCGCGCAACTCGCGCCTGCCACCGCCTCCCGGCTCAGCCGTGCAGCGCCCCCCGACTGGGCAGGGTCAGCAGCCAGGCCAGCACCAGGAACAACAACGGGTCGGTCAGCGCGGGCGTGCCGTGACCGATATAGCGCTGGGCCACCTCCAGCAGCGCCAGGCAGGCTGCGAGCAACAGCGCGCCGCGCTGCGGCCGCTCCAGCGCCGGCAGGAGCAGCAGCGCCAAGGCACCGAAGACGAACAGCTTGCGACACAGGGCCACCGCGTTGACCAGCATGGAGCCCTGCAGGTAGCCGACAAACGGCAGCCAGCCGAAGTCGCGCGGCGCGGCGCGTGCGCTCAGCGGCGCCAGGCCGTCGATACAGAAGGCGGCGAACAGCAGCAGCGCCAGCGTGCGCCCGCGCAGGCGACGCCCCACCCGGTACCACAGGGGAATCGCCGCCACGGCGGCCAGCACAGCCTCAGGGGTGAGGCGGTTTTGCAGGATCAACACCTTCAGCCCCAGCAGCAGGGTCACACCGCCCAGCACGACCGGGAGGCGCAGCCGCAGCTGCGCACGGCAGGCCAGCAAATGGTAGAACACCAGCCAGGAGGCCGTCGCGACCAGCCAGGCTGGCCAGGACCAGCGCCGCGGGTACAGCAGCGGCGCCAGCGCTTCGCGCCAGGCGTGCATATCGACCGCGGGCAAGAACGGCAACAGCAGGCTGGCCAGCCAGCAGCCGCACAGCAGCAGCGGCAGGGGGTGGGCGCCGGCAGTCGCGCCGGGCGCGGCGCCAGACCCCAGCGGCAGCAGACGCGCCAGGCACCAGCCCAGCGCGCCGCCGAGCAGGTTCAGGTAGAGGTCGGCGATGGACGGGTCGCGCAGGGGCGTGAACAACTGAGCCAACTGGCACAGCAACGCCAGCGCCACGCCCGCCACCGCCAGCCGCAGCGCCCCGGCCCAGCGCAGCGCCAGCAGGCAGGCGAGGTAGCCATAGGGGATGAACAGCGCGACGTTGCCGAGAATGTCGCTGATGCTGTTGACGTCGCGCCAGGAGGCGAGGAAGCCCGCAAACCCCCGGGCCGGCCAGTCGACCCGAAAATGGAAGGGAAACAGCGAGCCGTAGAGAATACCCAGGCACACCAGGTAATAGGCGGCGAGAATGGCGGACAGTCGCGGCGGCAGGGGCGGGGTCGCTGTGGTCATGGTGTCGGGTTACTCGCGCCCGGTGCGAACCGCCCTACCATAGACGCTTTCGCGCACAAAACCCACCGCCGGCAACGCTGGCAATTGTTCGCAGGATTGCGCCATTGACGCTGTGTCCGCGTCTCCTATACTACGCTCTCCCCGGCGCCGGCAGGAACCGCCCCGGGGTGGCCGGGAGGGGCCGCGGGAGCGGCTGCTGCGCAGTGCGGACAGGCCGTCGCCAACAGCAGACAACAAGAACAATAATGGTCGTGGACAGGATATCGCAGGCGCTCTGTACCTGTATGATTCTTATGCAAAAACCAGGCAAGAACGCGACGTGGCCGCGGCGCCCTGGACGGCCGTGGACGGCGCCCCTGTCACCGCCGTGTCACCGCGCTGTGCGATCCTCGGAACCGCTTCACATTTTGGGCACTAATCCGGGCAGGATCTGCCGGGCCGTGCTACTTTGAGAGGTGCGCGTCAAGGTATGTGGATAAGCTCGGCAAAGCCTGTGCATAACTCTGTCCGGCGGCCATCCGAGGCTGCCGGCGCATCAGGACAAGGGAACCATCCGGGATGACAACGCAACTCGCCGAGCGGTGCGGCGCACGCACTGCTCTCAACCGGCAACTTGGGGACAAATAATGGCCACGGTCAGGGTGTTCAATCACCACGTTCACACCTCCTTCTACTGGCTGGCGCTGATCGACGCCGCCCTCTTCGCCATATGCTTCTACGCCGGCACCTACCTGTTTTGCACACTGCAACTTGAAGCGGGCAGCTTCCACCAGTTCGCCACGCAGGTACCCGGCCGCGCCATCATGTACGGCCTGGTGGCGATAGTGTGCCTGTCGGCGATGGGCCTGTACGAACCGCGCATGCGCGAGGGCCGCGCCGGCATCCTCATCCGCGCCCTCGGCGGCTTCGGCAGCGCGTCGCTGCTCATGGGCACCGTCTTCTACCTGCTGCCGGACTTCATCACCTGGCGCGGCTCACTGTTCTACGCGGTACTGCTGTCCTTCACCGCCAGCCTGATCAGCCGCACCGCATTCACCAACCTGGCCGACCTGGACCAGTTCAAGAGCCGTGTGCTGATCTACGGCTCCGGTTTTGCCGCCTCGACCATCACCAGTTCGATGCGCCGCAAGACCGATCGCCAGGGCTTCAATATCGTCGGCTTCGTGCGTGTGGACGGGGAGGAACCGCGGGTGACCGGCGAGCGCATCATCAACCTGCGCCAGCCGCTGGCGGAATACGCCCAGCAGACGGAAATCGACCAGATCGTGGTCGCCCTCGACAACCAGCGGGAGCAGACGCCCAAGGACGAGTTGTTCAAGTGCCGGCTGCAGGGTGTGAAAGTGCTCAACCTGGTGAATTTTTTCGAGCGCGAGGCGGGCAAGATCCTGGTCGACTTCGCCAGTCCCGCCTGGATGACGCTCACCGAGGATATGCGCTCGGGCTCAGCCACCAGCCTGACCAAGCGCGCCTTCGATATCCTCGCCAGTTTTATCCTGCTGATGGGCACCTGGCCCGTGATGCTCGTTACCGCCGTGGCCATCTGGTTTGAGGACGGCTTCGGCGCGCCGATCTTTTTCAGCCAGGAACGCGTCGGGCTCAACGGCAAGGCGTTCCGCGTACTCAAATTCCGCAGCATGACTGTCGACGCCGAGGGCGACGGCAAGGCGCGCTGGGCGACCAAGAATGACAGCAGGGTCACCCGGGTAGGCAGTTTCATCCGCCGCACCCGTATCGATGAACTGCCGCAGATCTTCAACGTTCTGGCGGGCGACATGGCATTTATCGGCCCGCGGCCGGAACGCCCGGAATTCGTCCAGCAACTGGCCGAACAAATCCCGTTCTACGACTCCCGCCACGCGGTCAAGCCCGGCATCACCGGCTGGGCGCAACTGTGCTACCCCTACGGCGCCTCCACGGACGATGCGCGGCAGAAACTGCAGTTCGACCTGTACTACGTGAAGAACCACAGCCTGTTCCTGGACTTCATGATCACCCTCAGCACCGTCGAAGTGGTCCTGTTCGGCAAGGGTGCCCGCTAACCCAAATTCGTCAGGTTTTTATACACCGCACTGTTGTTGCCCCCCCGCCCTGGCGCTAACATACTGAAAGCGGCTGTATAAAAAACCAGGCGGCATGTCGGCGCGGAATTTGCATATCCCGTAATATCTCCGCGAACGCCACACACGGGACTGTAGCAATAATGGATGTGGTACTGATCACCCTGGGAGTTCTGGGCATTGGTGCGATCATCGTCTCCGCCTACGTTTTCATGGTGGCCGCACGCAACTACGTGTCCGACGAAACGGCTCCCCGCGGTCCCGACGGACACCCGCTGCGCCAAAGGGTCGAGCGCGGCGGCGATCGCCGCAGCGGTGAAGCGGTGAGCTTTCCCCTCATGGTCAACGGCATACTGATCGAGAAAGATCGTCGCGTACTCCCCGACCGCCGCCAGGGCTCCCCGGCCTGACCACCCGCCGGGCACCGGCACGCAGCGGCATTTTGCACAATTGCGCCGTTTCGAACACTCATGCTACTTTGCCGCAAGGGACGGGTTCCAGGCCCGCAATCGGCCCGCCAGAGGCCGCCGCGGGAACGGGGTAACAAAGCAATGGCGACACCGTGTGCTGACAGGCAAACCGCGCAGGGGGTGTGCAGCCCTTGACCGTCGCGGGGAAAATCAACGCTGTCACCATTACCCTGGCGACGCTGGCGGGCGTATTGCTGGCGGGGCTGCGTATCCATGACGCCTACACGTTCGCACGCGAACGCCTCGTCGAGCGCAGCTATCACCGGGTGCAGGCACAACCGGGGCTGCAGGTGGCCATCTACCTCGATGACACCGCGCAAATGCGCGACAGCCTGCGCGAGGTACTGCAGGAATCGCCGGCGTTGCGCTTTGCACAGGTGCTGGACCCGGCCGGCGACCTGGTGGCAGAGCTGCGCCAGGCCGGCGCCCCACCCTACCCACAGGCCCACTTCCCCACCCTGCGCGGCGACGCCGGCGTACTCGAGAGCGGCCTGACCGCGCGCGCCAGCCAGATTTTGCCACCGGGACAACGCCTGCTGGCAACCCTCGGTGGCGGCGAGCTCATCTGGGACCTCACCATTCCCGTCTTCTCCGTGGTCAACCCGGTTCGCGACGACCTCGGCCGGCTGGATTTCGGCGCCGCACTGGCCAGCGCCGGCGATAGCGGCAGCCGCTACGTCATCGGCTACGTGCACGTGGGCATCAGTCGCACGATGCTGCGCCGCGAAATCCTGCCCGAGGCCAGGCTGGCGCTGGGAGCGGCGCTGGCCTTCGTGCTGTTCTGCGCCCTGGCCAGCCTGGTGGCGACGCGCCGCATTACCGCACCCTTCGCCACCATCGTGACCATGGCGGACGACATCGCCGCGGGCCGAGCGGTGCAGACGCGGGGACTGGAGAACAACGCCGAGTTCCGCGAACTGGTCGCCCTGATCAACGGCATGGTCGGGCAACTGCGCAGCCGGCATACGCAGATGGAGGTCGATCACCAGTTGCTGAGCATGAAAGTCGAGGAGCGCACCTCGCAGCTGTCGCGGCGCAATGAGGAACTCAACGCCGCGGTGAAGGAGGTCACCGAGACCAAGGACCGCCTGCGCAAAATGGCCTACTACGACAGTCTCACCGCCCTGCCCAACCGGCGCCTGTTCACCGAGCAGCTGGACCTGCTGTTGCGCCTGGCTCATCGCAACAAGGAAATGATCGCCCTGCTGTTTCTCGACCTGGACAACTTCAAGCGCATCAACGACTCGCTGGGGCACAGCGCGGGCGACCTGCTGTTGCGGGAAGTGGCCAAGCGCCTGGCGCGCTGCGTACGCGACAGCGACCTGGTCGGTCATAACGTCGAACCCAACTCCGCCATCGACGTGTCGCGCCTGGGCGGCGACGAATTCACCGTGGTGCTCAACCAGCTTGCCGAACCCGAATCCCCGGGTGTGGTAGCGCGGCGCATCCTGGACGCCCTGGCGCAGCCGATGACCATCGAAGGCCACGAAATGGTGGTGACGCCCAGCATCGGCATCGCCGTGGCGCCGCAGGACGCCGACACCGTGGAGGGCCTGCTCAAGGCGGCGGACACGGCCATGTACCACGCAAAAAAGGTGGGCAAGAACAACTTCACGTTCTACTCGACGGAAATGGACGATGCCGGGGTGGAGCGCCTGACCCTGGAAAACGACCTGCGCAAGGCCATAGACAACGGCGAACTGGTGCTGCACTACCAGCCGCAGCTCGACACCATGAGCGGCAAGGTGGTGGGCGCCGAAGCCCTGATGCGCTGGGAGCACCCGGAGCGCGGACTGGTGCCGCCGTTCAGGTTCATACCGCTGGCCGAGGAAATGGGGCTGATCGGGGCCATTGGCGAGTGGGGCCTGGAAGAGGCCTGCCGCCAGCTGGTGGAACTGCAGGCCGAGGGGCTGGACCTGCCCAAGGTATCGGTCAACGTCTCTGCACTGCAGTTCAACCGCTCCTTCATCGAGCGCGTCACCACCGTGCTGGGCACGACGGGCCTGCGTCCCTCGCGCCTGGAACTGGAGCTCACCGAGGGCATCATGATGGACGGCGCCGAGTCCACCGTCGAGGCGCTGAACGGGTTCAAAAAGCTGGGCGTCAAGCTGTCCATCGACGATTTCGGCACCGGGTACTCGTCACTGAGCTACCTGTCGCGCTTCCCGCTGGACGAGCTGAAAATCGACCGCAGCTTCGTGGTGGCGATGGACAAGAGCTCCAACGACGCCACCCTGGTCAGGGCCATCATCGCCATGGCGCGCAGCATGGACCTGGACCTCGTCGCCGAGGGGGTGGAGGACCGTGAGCAGTACCGCTTCCTGCGCCAGCACGGGGCCAGCGTCATCCAGGGCTACCTGTTCAGCAAGCCGCTGCCCATGGAGGAATTGAAACCGCTGCTGGCGCCCGACTACTTTCTCCCACAGCTGCGCGAGCTGGACGGCCAGGGCGAAGGCGCCGACTGACTAGCCGGCCGCCTCCTTTTTCACGGCCTGGATACGCGCCAGTTCCTTGCGGTAGACCTCGGTGACCTTGTCCACGCCGGACTCGGTCAGGCCGCCGTCGTTGCCGCCCACCACGTAGCTGGTGTAAAGAGCCGAGGCCGTCATCAGGCTGGCGGAGACGATATTGACATCGATGCCCTCGTCCTTCATCTCGTTGGCCAGGGCGATAAAACGATTGACGCTCTGGCGGTGGGTATCCTTGTCGTTGCTGGCCATGTGATTATCCCGTGGTGTCGCGAGCGGCGCAGTTTACCACCAAACGCACCGATGACGGAGCGCACCGGCGCATTGGCTTACGAGGCGCCGCGGTCATCCACGGACACCCACTGGTCGGAGCCGTCGAGCATGTAGCCCACCCAGTCCATCAGGTTGACCCCGCCGCTGACCTTGTCCGGCTCGAGTTGCAGAAAAGTGTGGCTGTCGCCATCGGGAAGGAAGGTCTGGGTGCGGCCGGGGTGCGCCTCACGCTGCTGGCGCATCTCCCCGAACAGCGCCTGCTCGAAGGCGGGACCGCCGATGCGCAGGAAGGTGTCGGCGAAAACCGAGTCCTGCGTGTAACTGAGCATGGCGCGGTGTACCGTGGTGTCCTGGTCCATCTGCCAGACCAGGTATTCCGTCAGGTGACCGTCCTCGCCGATACAGTCATTCGCACAGCTATGCGGCAGGAAGGCGCCGATGTTCCACTCCGCGACCAGTTGTTGCAGAAAGTCCGGCTCGCCCGGCCGCGACACACCCACCCCGGAGTCGTTGATGACGTCGATCTGAACGTCCGGGTAGAGGTAGCGCACCAGCGGCAGGGCGAAGATCGTACCCAGTCCGCCGCCGCTGTTGCCGGCCAGGAGGATGCGCCGCGGCGCCGGAAAGGTGCGCGCGGCCACATCCAGAGCGGCGGACAGGTTGTGCAGGCCGCGGTGAAAACGGTCGTCGCTGCCGTTGTTATCGGTATCCACATCCTGGTCGCCGGCGTGCAGCGAACCGTCACAGTACGGTACGTAGACCTGGTTCCAGTCGCGCACGGGGTTGTTGGGTTTGTCCGGGTTGTTGATGCCGGCGGGCGGAATGATCGGGGTCGCTTCGCTGACCGCGACACACAGGTCGGACCAGCAGGCGCCGCCGCCTTCGAGGAAGATCAGCAGGTCCTCGGCGCCCTTGTCCCGTGTGGCCATCGCGTAGGGGGCCCCTTCCAGGCACAGGGGTCCGTCACCGGTGCCGAAGGTGTGCACCACGGTATCGCCGGCCGGCTCGGACAGCATCGGCGTATAGGCGCCCACGTAGCGGGTGATGCCCTGGTCGTAGAGCTCGGCGAACGGGCGCGTCCACGCGCTGCTGTTGTCATTGCCATCGGCGCAGGCTGCCACCAGCAGTATCGCGGCGGCGCAGGCTGCTGTGCGCAGCACGTGAAAGTCCCGGTCCATCATTCTTTTTCACCTCTTTTTTTTTCGAGGCGTGATTCTGACGCAGGCGGGGTGTGCATTTCAAGGCAGCTGTCCGGGCATTATTCCGCACCGCGCCTACTTGCACAGCCCGCCGCCGAGCGCGCGGTAGGGCTGGCAATCGTAGATCAACCGCCCCGCCTCGCCGTGCTGCCAGTCCAGGGCGGGCAGCGCGAATGCGGGCGGCATCCCGGGCGCCGGGCTGTCCTGGGTTGCGTCCAGCGTGCGCGGGTAACTCGCCCAGTCCCTGGGCGCGCGCCAGCCCGGCGGCGGCACCAGTTCGTGGCGCGTGCCCGCTACCGGGTACAACATGCGCCAGTGGTGTATCTCCTCGGCCAGGCGGGCGACCACCCCGGGATAGCGGGGGGCGAGGTTGTTGCGCTCGTAGGGGTCCTCGCCAATACGAAACAGGTAGTTGCTCACCTGCGCCGACAACAGGCCCTGCTCCACTTCCTGTACCAGCTTCCAGTGATCGTTGAACGCTGTGAACATGAAGGAGCCGCGGATAGGCGTCTCCGAGGCGAAGAACACCAGCTCCTCGCGCGGCATGCGCTGCCGCTCGTCCAGGGCCGGCCACAGGCTGCGCCCGTCCAGTTCGAAGCGCTCGTTGCCGGGCGTCACCGCAGCCGCCTCGGCCAGGGTGGGGAAGACATCCATGGCGGTCATGATCTGTTCCATCTGCGCGCCCGCGGCGAGGCGGCGCGGCCAGCGCAACAGCGCGACCACACGGATCCCCCCTCCCAGGTCTCACCCTTGCCGCCGCGCAGCGGCACGTTGTCGGCGCCCCCGGTGGCATAGGCCGCGCCGCCGTTGTCGGAGAAAAACAGCACGATGGTGTCATCGGCTATGCCCTCCTCGTCCAGCGTGTCGAGCACCCTGCCGATGGCCTGGTCCATGGCGTCGACCACCGCCGCGTACATGGGGCGGGCACTGGGCTGGCGCAGCAACCGGGCGATCTGCCGCGACTGGTCGGTGTTCTTGCTGCGCGCCGGCTGGCGCCGGTCCTCGAGGTCTGCGTACTTCTGCTGCAGGTCCCGGGGCGCGTCCAGCGGCGTGTGGGGGGCAATAAACGGCATGTAGAGAAAGAACGGCCGCTCCCTGTCGCGCGCGCGGATAAACCGCGTGACCTCGTCGGCGAGGATGAACGTCTCGTAGCCGTCGCGTTCGATGGATTGCCCGTTGCGCTGGAAATCCCGGCCACCCTGGTTGCTGAATGGCGGGAAGTAGCCCACCTCCGCGTGCAGGTGACCGAAGAAGTGCTCGAATCCGCGCTCATTCGGGTGATAGGCCTGCAGGGCGTGGCCAAGGTGCCACTTGCCGACCATGGCCGTCTGGTAACCGGCGGCGCGGAAGCTCTGCGGCATGAAGTGCTCGGCCGGGTGGATGCCGATATTCATCCACGGCATGATCACGCCGTAGGCCACGCCCAGGCGCATGGGGTCGCGCCCGGTCATCAGGGCGGCGCGGGTGGGAGAGCAGATCGGCGTGGTGTAGAAGCGCGTCAGTTCCACGCCCTCCGCGGCGAGACGATCCAGGGACGGGGTATCGATGTCGCCGCCGTGAAAGCCGACATCACTCCAGCCCAGGTCGTCCACCAGCATGATGATGATATTGGGACGCCCGGCGGCGCCCGCCCCCTGCCAGGCGATGGCCAGGGCCAGGCCGAGTACGAGTTGTATCAGGCGCATGTGACGCTCCTCCCGGGATATGCGTCTGCATATAGTATGTCGAACTGCCCGGGCGCGCCCGTATTCTGTTGTACCCGGAACAAAGCCTGTGCATGTACGTCGCGGCACACCTACAATGTCGCCATGACCATCACGATCTCCAGTACTGTGGAACTCCCCCTCGAGGAGGTCCAGTTCAGCGCGGTGCGCGCCCAGGGCGCCGGGGGGCAAAACGTCAACAAGGTCGCCTCCGCCATCCACCTGCGCTTTGACATTCGCGCCTCCTCCCTGCCGGACAGCTACAAGGAACGTCTGCTGCAGCTGCGCGATTCGCGCATCAGCGGCGACGGTGTGGTGGTCATCAAGGCCCAGCGCTTCCGCAGCCAGGAGAAGAACCGCGCGGATGCGCTGGAACGGCTGCGCCAGATGCTGCGCGGCGCCATGGTCACCCGGCGGGCGCGCAAGCCCACGCGCCCCAGCAACGCGAGCCGCAAGCGGCGCACCGACGACAAGACGCGCCGCGGCCAGGTGAAAAACCTGCGCGGCAAGGTCGACGACTACTGAAACACGTCCTGCACCAGCAATTTGAACCGCGACAGGCAAATTGGCCACCACGGCTGCGCGGGCATACTTATCTATACCCGGTGACTGGCGCGAGCTTTCGCGCCTACTAAGATTGGGCTGTCATCAACACCTCCAGCGACGGGAGCATGTCATGAGCGACGACCAGGCAGAAGCCAACAAGGCCCTCGTCCGGAAGTTCTTCCAGGCGATGAACAGCGGCGACGTCGACCGGATCGTCGCCGCCTACACCGCGGACGGCTGCCTGCAAACCATGGGCAATACACTGATCTCCGGTACCTTCGGGCGCGACGAGATCCAGGCTTCCGCGGGCCGCATCTTCGAGGTCTTCCCCGATGGCCTGCGCTTCGACATCCTCGCCATGACCGCCGAGGGCGAGCGCGTCGCCGTGGAGGCCAGCAGCGAAGGCGAGCATGTCTCCGGCCAGACCTACAGCAACGAGTACCATTTCCTGTTCGAATTCAGCGGCGGCAAACTGCGCCGCCTGAAGGAGTACATGGATACCGAGCGGGTGACCGACGTACTGTGTGGCGGACAACGCCCGCCTTTCGACAACTAGCCGGGGCATTGCCAGGCTATCGACAGAGCATGAAAGGAGAGGCCAATGGATCGACGGGATATACTCAAGGGCGCGGCGCTGGGCGGGCTGGCCGGTTCGCTGCTGTCGTCGCAGGTGCTGGCCGCCACGGGGAGCTCCCCGGACAGCGAGGCCGCGGCGGCGCTGGCCGAGTTGCAACAGACGCTCGATGAACTGGAGCGGGATTTCGCCAGCGCCGGGTGGAAGCTGCGCACGCCCCAGGACTTCGCCGAGGCGCGCCGGGTCCTGTTACACACGCTGATGCACGGCCTGCAGGCCTGGCTGGAAGCCGACCCGCAGCGCCCCTTTTTCACGCCGTTCATCAACCGCCACAAGAAACTGCTCGGCGACAACCCCGATGCGCGCTACTTCTCCGCGGTCATCGACTCATCGCAGCGCTACCGTATTCGCGGCAACATCGCCGGGGCCACCTATACCAGTTTCACGGTGGAACTGGGGGCCGGCACCGACGGCGACGGCATCGGCGCCACACTCAACGACACGGAGTTCGAGACGGACGCCAACGGCGACTACGAAATCATCGTCAGCGCAGACAAGGTCAAGGGCAACTGGCTGCGCCTGCCACCCGGGGCCACCAGTATCACCACGCGCCACTACTATGAGCGCAAGCGGAGCATCAACAACGACCCGCTGCACCAGATACCCATCAGCATCGAGAACATGCGCGGCGTCGACCCCCGGCAGCCGCCCAGCGATGCGAGCATCGCCGCGGGCATCCGGCGTGTCACCACCTTCATGCGCGGCAACGTCATCGCCATGAACACCGACAGCAGCCCGGCCTGGGTGTCACGCGTGCCCAACGAGTTCGCAGCGCCGGTGGCGGATGACAGCAACCAGGCGCAGACCTACGCGGCCAAGGACAACGTCTACGCCATGGCGCCCTTCGTACTGGGCCCGGACCAGGCGCTGATCATCCGCGGGCGCTTCCCCAAATGCCGCTTTTCCAACGTGGTGCTGTTCAATCGTTTCCTGCAGACGCTGGACTACGAGACGCGGCAGGTCTCGCTGAACCGGGCGCAGGCGCAACAGGAGGCGGACGGCAGCTTCGAGATGGTCGTGGCGCACCGCAACCCGGGCCACCCCAACTGGCTGGACACCGAGGGACGTCCCTACGGCATCATGTTCTGGCGCTTCCAGTTACCTGAGGAAGAGATCGCGCCGCTACAGACAAACGTGGTTACCCTGCCCTAGCGGCGGCGGTTTCCGCCGGCGGCCAGGGGCAGCCGCCGGCGTCGGCGGCGGTCAACCAGAGCAGTGCGTTCTCCAGCAGCCGCCGCACCTGGGGCTGCTCGAAGGCCTGGGCCCGGTGGCCCATGGCCGTGTACAGCGTGCGACCGGCACCGACACAGTTGGCCCATACCACCGGGTGGTCGCCCATGCGCAGGTCCACCTCGCTGCGCCAGAGTTTCTGCACGGGGTTGTAGGACTCCTCGTCCAGCGTCGCCAGGATGATAAAGCCCTCCGCGCGCGGGCTGCGCTCCCAGGAATACCATTCCTCCTCGTGCTGCCACAGGTCCGGCAGGTCACGCAGCGCCGGGTGGGCCTGGTTTTCCAGCACGACGGTGGCGCGCTGGAACTGCGGCCCCATGATGTGGGCGGTGAAGTCCGCGCCGATGAGATTGTCCCGGTACCACTGCCAGCCGCTGTGCGAATCGTCACCGGCGGCGTGAATACCCAGCCAGGCGCCGCCGCCTTCCAGCCACGCCTGAAAGGCCTGCTCCTGGCCGGCGTCGAGCATGTCGCCGGAGGCGTTGTTGAACACCACCACGTCGAAACGCGCCAGGTCGTCGCGGTTGAACACCGCGCCGTTCTCGGTGTTGAACAGGCCCCAGCCGTGTTTGTCGGCCATGGCCTGGATCGCCCTGGCCCCGCCCTCGATACCGTCCTTGTGGCGGAACCCGTTGGTCTTGCTGAACAGCAGCACCGCGGGCGAGGCGAGATCCGCGGGCAGCTCCGGGGCCACCGTGTCGTGGCTGTGATTGGGAAAGAGCAGGTTCCAGGCGCCCACCTGCCACACCAGCAACAGGCCGGCGGCGGCGAGCAACAGCGCCAGCAGCAGCACCCACCTGAGTAGTTTCATCGCCATGCCGCTGCCTCCAGGGAAGATGGTAAGCGCCGATTATAGGGTCACGGGGCGCCGTCGAACCAGTCCTTGAAGCCCAGGCTGGAGGATGGCCCGATGTGCATCTGCTCGAGCACGCCGTGCCCGACCCGGTCACCGCAGGTGGCCTTCACCACCTGCTGGATATGGATGTTTTCCAGCGCCAGCGGGTCCAGGTCGCTGTCCTTCCAGCTCTCCCCGGCGATGGCCAGTTCGCCGTGCCACTTGCCGTGACCCCACTCCGGGTGCTGGTAACCCAGGCCCTTCATGCGGTGCACCAGCACCGGCTCCAGTTCGATCTGCAGGCGCTCACCGGAGCGGTCATTCATGGCGATGGTCGCCGCGCGGGCGCGGCGGGTGCCCGGAATCATGTCCAGCTCGCGCTCCACCTGGCCCTGCCAGACGCGGGCCGCGGGGTCGTTCGTGCCGGGAATGGCGTCCATGTCCGGGTACAGTGGCAGGAATGCCTGGTCCGTGTGCCACTGGTGGCCGGTTTCGTCCTCGAACAACGCGGCGAGACTGCACTCGTCCTCCCAGTGAATGGGCACCCAGTTGAAATGCAGGGCCTGGAACTCGGACAGTGGCGCGCCGCCGCTGTAGGGGTCGCCCACCGGGCGAATACCCCAGGAGCGGTCTTTCAGGCCAAACGTGCTGGCCCCGTCCACCTGCAATTCCCTGCCGTCGTAGCGGATCCAGCCGGACCAGAAGCCGAACTGGTCCAGCCGCGTCGCATCCATGACCACGTGGCGCTCGTTGCGCAGGGTCTGGCGCCCTTCCTCGATACACGCGGTGCGCGGCGTGAACAGCAGGTCGCACTCGATGCCGGTCTCGTTGGCTTCGATCACCACGCGGTGGCGGCCCATGGGCTCCAGTATCTGCAGGGAAAACGGCCCCACCGAGGTATCGGTCGGTTCGTGCGGCGCGCGGCGCGAGCCGTGAAAGGCGTACTGGTGGCCGTCGATCGCCAGGCTGAGGCTACAGTCGAGAATGCCGAGATTGGCGTAGCGGCACAGGGCGACGCCGAAATAGAAACTGCCGTCGCGCGCGTGGGCGTTGTACCAGTAGCGATCGTAGACGAAACGGTCGCTGGAGGCGGTATGGAACAGCGGCTCGGCGGTCTGGTGGATCGGGTAGTCATCGAAGCGTGACAGCATGGGGGATTCCTTTGCGCGAGGGTGCGCGCCAAATATGGACCACGGCGCTGGCCGCAACAAGCCGCGCCGGACAATGAATACGTCCATGTATAGTAAATCAAACTCGGCGCGCAAGGCGCCGCAGTGGACTTTAGCGCGCCCCTGCTCTACCGTCAGCCCTTCTTCCCCCGCAGGAGCGCTGGCATGTCACAGGCCTGGCTGGGCCTGCCGGTCATCGTGCTGCTGGCCTGGCTGAGCAGCAGCGACCGCAGCCGTTTTCCACTGCGCCTGGTGGCTGCCGGACTGGCCGCGCAGTTCCTCCTGGCGCTGCTGCTACTGCGGCTGCCGGTGCTGCAGGAGGCGCTGCTGCTGGTGAACCGCGCGGTGCTGGCGGTGGAGGCCGCGACGACCCAGGGCACGTCCATGGTGTTCGGCTTCCTCGGTGGCGGCGAGCCGCCCTACACGGTCGCCGCGCCGGTGAACCAGTTCGTGCTGGCGTTCCGCGCCCTGCCCATCGTCATCGTGTTCGCCGCGCTGAGCGCGCTGCTTTGGCACTGGCGGGTAATCCCGCTGGCCATCCGCGGACTGGCGCGGCTACTGGAGAAATCCATGGGGCTGTCCGGCGCGTTGAGCGTCGGCGCCACCGCCTCGGTGTTTATCGGCATGGTCGAGGCGCCATTGCTGATCAAACCCCACCTGCGGCGCATGGGCGACAGCGAGCTGTTCATGCTGATGAGCTGCGGCATGGCGACGGTCGCCGGCACGGTACTGGGCCTGTACGCGGGCATCCTGGCGACGACCATTCCCGACGCCCTGAGCCACATCATCATCGCCTCGCTGATCAGTGCGCCCGCCGCCCTGCTGCTGGCGGCGGTGATGTTGCCGCCACAGCCGGGACCGGCCGGCGCGGCGACGGACCTGGGCTCGCCCTACCACGGCAGCCTGGACGCCATCACCAGCGGCACCATGGAGGGGCTGCGACTGCTCGCCGGCATCATCGGCATGCTCATCGTATTCGTCGCCCTGGTGCACCTGGTCGACCTGTGCCTGGCGCTGCTGCCGCACAGTGGCGAGCCGCTGACCCTGGTGGGCCTGGGCGGCCGGTTGCTGGCGCCGCTGGCCTGGCTGCTCGGCATCCCCTGGGAAGAGGCGCGCATCGCCGGCGAACTGCTCGCCAGCAAGGTGTTCATCAACGAGCTGGTCGCCTACCTGCAACTGGCGGCGCTGGCGCCGGACACCCTGCAGCCGCACAGCCGCCTGATCCTCACCTACGCCCTGTGCGGCTTTGCCAATTTCGGCAGCCTGGGCATCATGCTCGGCGGCATGACCGCCCTGTGCCCCGAGCGCAGCGCGGACATCCTGCGTCTGGCGCCGCGCTCCATCTGGTCCGGGCTGCTCGCCACCTGCATGACCGGCTGCGTGGTCGGCCTGCTCGCCTGAGGCGCGCCGCCGTGCTGCCCGACAACGCGACACCGCCCTACCTGCCGCACCTGCGCCAGCCCGGGGTGCTCGCCATGGGCCTGGCGCCGCTGGGCGAGCGCCCGTGGATAGAGACCGATACCCAGTTGCCGCGCTACCACGCGCACAAACTGCGCCAACGCCGCGCGCTGGGGGAGCGTGTCTACCGCGCCCTGCCCACCTCGCGGGATGCGCAGCTCGAGCTGTCGGCGCTGCTGCGCTCACACCTGTGCGACGCGCAGGCCCGGGTCTACGCGCGCGCCGGCGACGGTGTGCGCTACCTGCCCACGGCACTGGCGCTGCCCGGCGGCGATGACGAACCCCTGTGGCGCTGCAGCCTGTGGGTCGCCGATGACCTGCTCATCCTGCAGGCGGTCGACGACCGCTACCTGCTCACCGCGGCCAGCCTGTGCAGTCCCAGCGAGTGGCTGCTGGAAGAGAAGTTCGGCCGGCCGCTGGCGCAGATTCACGCGCCCATTCCCGGCTTCGACCGCGCCCTGACGCCGCAGGTGGAGCGATTTTTCCGCCACCTGAAAGTGGCGCACCCGGTGCTGCGCTACAACTGGTCGCTGCAGGCGGGCGACCACCTGTGCCAGCGTCCGCGGGAGGCGGCGGAACAGCGGCCGCTGACGGCCGGCACGCCCCTGTACTACCGCGTCGAGCGCCAGTCCCTGCGCCGCCTGCCGCATAGCGGCGCGGTGGTGTTCACCATCCGCGTCTACCTGCACCCGCTGGAGTCACTGCGCGACACGAGCGGGGCGCTGCCCGCCCTGTGGCGGGCGATCGATGCGACGCCGCCGGCGCTGGCGCGCTACAAGGGCTTCGAGCGGCTCGCGCCGGCGCTGCGCCGCTACCGCGACGACCCGCGCAATCGCTAGAAGAAACCCAGTGGACTGCTGCTGTAGCTGACCAGCATGTTCTTGGTCTGCTGGTAGTGCTCCAGCGCCATCTTGTGGGTCTCGCGGCCGATGCCGGATTTCTTGTAGCCGCCGAAGGCGGCGTGGGCCGGGTAGGCGTGGTAACAGTTCATCCACACGCGTCCCGCCTTGATGCCGCGCCCCATGCGAAAGGCGCGGTTGGTATCGCGCGTCCACACCCCCGCGCCGAGGCCATATTCCGTGGCATTGGCGATCGCCAGCGCCTCCGCCTCGTCGCGGAAAGTGGTCACCCCCAGGGTCGGTCCGAAAATCTCCTCCTGGAACACGCGCATGTCGTTGCTGCCCTTGAGCAGGGTGGGCTGCACGTAATAGCCGCCGGCGATATCGCTGCCCACGGTCGCCTTGCCGCCGCCGAGCAGGAACTCGGCGCCGTCCTCGCGCGCCACGTCCATGTAACTCATGATCTTGTCGAACTGCTCCCTGGACGCCTGGGCGCCGACCATGGTGTCCGTGTCGAACGGGTTGCCCTGGGTGATCTTCTTCGCACGCTCCAGGACCCGCTCGATGAAATCGCCGTAGATGCTCTCCTGCACCAGGGCGCGGGAGGGACAGGTGCACACCTCGCCCTGGTTGAAAAAGCCCAGCAGCAGACCCTCTACACACTTGCTGACGAAGTCGTCCTCCTGCGCCATGACGTCCTCGAAATAGATGTTCGGCGACTTGCCGCCCAGCTCCACCGTGGAGGGAATCAGCGTTTTCGCCGCGTTGGCCAGGATGGTGTGCCCGACCGCGGTGGAGCCGGTGAAGGCGATCTTGGCGATACGCTCAGAGCTGGCCAGGGCCTGGCCGATCTCCGCACCGAAGCCGTTGAGGATGTTGACCACGCCGGGGGGCAGGAGGCCGTCGATCATCTCCATCAGCACCAGGATCGACACCGGCGTTTGTTCCGCGGGCTTGAGCACCACGCAGTTGCCCGCGGCCAGCGCCGGCGCGAGTTTCCAGCCGGCCATGAGCAGCGGGAAGTTCCAGGGAATGATCTGTCCAACCACGCCCAACGGTTCGTGGAAATGGTAACTGACGGTGTCCGCATCGATCTCGGCGGCGCTGCCCTCCTGGGCGCGGATGCAGCCGGCGAAATAGCGGAAGTGGTCCGCCAACAGGGGGATATCCGCATTGAGCGTCTCGCGGATGCCCTTGCCGTTCTCCCAGGTTTCCACCCAGGCGAGGGTCTCCAGGTTTTCCTCGATACGGTCGGCGATCTTCAGCAGGATATTGGCGCGCTCCGCCACCGCCGTGCGCCCCCAGTCCTCCGCCGCGGCGTGCGCCGCGTCCAGGGCGAGCCTCAGGTCCGCCGGGGTCGAGCGCGCCACCTCGCACCAGGCCTCGCCGGTAACCGGCGAGACATTCTCGAAATACTCGCCCTCCAGCGGGGCGACCCACTCACCGCCGATGTAGTTGTGGTAACGGGTCTGGAACGTGAACAGGGCATCATCGGACCCCGGCATGGCATACAACATGATCGCTTCCTCGCGCTGTGACAGTCTACGGAACCGGCTTCGTCCCGGCTCCCGCCGCTAAGTGTAGACGCCACAGGCGGTTTTGCCCGCCGTGCGCCGCGCCCCTGCTCAAAGCGCCGCGACCGCCTGCAGCACCGCCTCGGCACTGCGCAGTTGTCGTAACTCATCCAGCCCCTCCAGCCCGCCGCGCAGGATGAGGTGGCTGACGCCCAGGCGCGCCACGTGTTCGGCGATGCGCTCGCGCACGTAATGGCTGTCGCCGACGATGGCCCAGTCGTCGACGGCGGCGGCCTTGTCGCGCATGCGCGCCGGCACGCTGCGCGCCAGGGCCTCGCGCAACTCCCGCGCCGCGGCCGGCTTTTCCGCCACGAACACGCAGCGCATCAGCGGCACCGTCGGCACCGGCGGCAGGCCCGCCGCGGCGACCGCCTCGCGGTACAGGGCATAGTTGTCCTGCAGTACCTGCAGGGATTCCACCGGCGAGGCCAGGTAGGGCAGGCCCAGCTCCGCCACCTGGCGCAGCGCCAGGGGCCCGAACGCGGCCACCCAGAGCGGCGGCGCGGGCTGCTGCAGCGGCAGCGGCGCCAGGACCACGGGCCGTCCGTCCTCCCCCCGCGCCAGCGGCTCGCCGCGCCAGGCGTCGCGCATGATCTGCAGGTTGCGCGCGAACAGCTTGCGCTTGTGCGCCGCGTCGACGCCGAAGGCGGCAAACATGCCAGGCTGCATACCCCGCCCCAGACCGAGAATCAGCCGCCCCTCGCTGAGCCGGTCCAGCACCGCCACCTCCTCCGCCGCCTGCAGCGGGTTGCGGATGGGCAGCAGGTAGGAGGTACAACCCAGTCGCAGGTGCGAGGTGCGCGCGGCCACGGCGGCCAGCAGGGTCAGCGGCGAGGGTATGGCGCGCGCGCCGCCGAAATGATTCTCCGGCAGCCAGAAGGAGTGAAAGCCCATCGCCTCGGCGCGCTCGGCCTGGCGGCACAAGCCCGCGGCGCTGCCGAGGTCGTCCCAGGCCCAGGCGGTCGTGGCGACCTCGATACCGCTCATACCGCGCCGGGTCAGCTGACTTTCACCACCAGCTTGCCGAAATTGGCGCCGCTGAACAGGCCGAGGAAGGCCTCGGGGGCGTTCTCCAGGCCCTCGACGACATCCTCGCGGTAACGGATCCGGCCCTGTGCCAGCCAGCCGCTCATGTCGGCGATGAAGTCCGGCACACGGTGATAGTAGTTACTGACGAGAAAGCCCTGCATCTTGATGCTGCGCCGGAGAATCAGGCCCTGCAGGACGCTCATGCGGTCCGGCCCCGGCAGCGGTTGCGTCTGGTTGTAGTGGGCGATCAGGCCACACACGGGCACGCGGGCGAAGTTGTTGAGCAGGGGCATCACCGCCTCCCAGGAACTGCCGCCGACGTTTTCGAAGTACACATCGACGCCGTCCGGGCAGGCCGCGGCCAACTGCGCGGCCATATCCTCGTCGTAATGGCTGACACAGGCGTCGTAGCCCAGCTCCTTCACCGCGTACGCGCACTTCTCCTTAGCCCCGGCGATGCCGACCACGCGGCAGCCCTTCAGTTTGGCGATTTGCCCGACCACCGAGCCGACCGCCCCGGTGGACGCCGCCAGCACGACGGTCTCCCCCGCTTTCGGCTCGCCGATGTCCAGCAGGCCCACGTAGGCGGTGAGCCCGGGCATGCCCAGCACGCCCAGCGCGTAGGAGGGCCGCGGGATGCGCGGGTCCACCTTCATCAGGTCGTCGCCGGCCGACACGGCGTAGTCCTGCCAGCCGGCGAAGGCGGTGACCAGCTCGCCGCTGGCGAAACGCGGGTTGTTCGAGGCCACCACCTCGCTCACCGTCCCGCCGACCATCACGTCGTCCACCGCCATGGGCTCGGCGTAGCTGCGCGCCGCGCTCATGCGCCCGCGCATGTAGGGATCCAGCGACAGCCAGCGGGTTCGCAGCAGCACCTCGCCCTCCCCCGCGACCGGCACAGCCGTCTTCTCCAGGCGGAAGTTGTCCAGGCTCGGCTTGCCGACCGGGCGCGAGGCCATGACGATACGGCGGTTGACGTCTGCCTGCGCCCCGGTCGCGGGCAGGGCCCCGACGGCGCCGAGGGCGGCCAGGGAGGTCAGGGTGAATTCGCGGCGGCTCATGCTCATGGGCTGGTCCTGTTCAGCGGCTGGGAAAAAAGACTGTCAACAACCATAGACCATCGCGGGCGAGCTGTCCGCGTCGCCAGCGCCAGGCGGAAGGCGGCGTGCTGGCCGCGGCAACGGACCATCTGGTTGAACCAGGGCCGTGCATCGCACCCGCCCCGGATACCCCGGCGGAGTGACATTGACTACACTGACACGGTGATATTTGAGGAGGTACGGGATATGTACGACCTGGTGATTCGCAACGCGACCATCGTCGACGGCACCGGCGGAGACGCCTTCAGCGGCGATCTCGCGGTGCGCGACGGCAAGATCGCCGCCGTGGGCGAGGTGCCCGAAAGCGGCCGGCGGGAAATCGACGCCGGCGGCAAGCTGCTCACCCCCGGCTGGGTGGATGTACACTCGCACATGGACGGCCAGGCGACCTGGGACCCGCTGTGCTCCCCCGCCGCCAACCACGGCATCACCACCCTGGTGATGGGCAACTGCGGCGTTGGCTTCGCGCCCTGCGAACCCAGCGACGAGGCCCACGACCGGCTCATCGCCGTCATGGAAGACGTCGAGGATATTCCCGGCGCGGCCCTGCACGAAGGCATCGCGTGGAACTGGGAGTCCTTCGCCGAATACCTGGACGCGGTGGAGGCCTCCCCCCGGGCCATCGACGTCGGCGCCCAGGTGCCGCACTGCGCGGTGCGCACCTACGTCATGGGCGACCGCGGCACGCACAACGAGAAAGCCACCGGGGAGGACATCGCCAGGATGGCGGCGATCGTCCGCGACGGCATCGAGGCCGGCGCCCTGGGCTTCACCACCTCGCGCACCGAGTTGCACACCACGCGCGAGGACGAGGCAATGCCCGGCACCTACGCCGACGAGGCGGAGCTGCTGGGCATCGGCAGGGCCATCGGCGAACTCGGCGGGCGCGGCATCTACGGCGTGGTCTCCGACTGGAACAACTGGGAACAGGAGATGGACTGGATGAAGCGCCTGTCCATCGAGAACAACTGCCAGATCAACTTCGTGCTGTTTTTCCGCGAGAGCAGCGACTGGCCGCGGGTGAAGGCGCAGCTGGAGTACGTGCGCGAGGCGGCGAAGGAAGGCGCGCGGCTGATTCCCCACGTGGGCGCGCGGCCGGTCAACATCCTGCTGTCCTGGGACGGCACCATCCACCCGTTCAGCTTCTACGCCAATTACGGGCCGCTGTCGCTGCTGTCCCACGAGGAGCGCCTGGCCGAGCTGCGCAAGCCCGAGGTGCGCGCGGCCATCCTCGCCGAGGAGCCGCCGCTGACCGGCGACGACTTCATGGACACCATCGTCGACGGCTTCGACAAGCTGTACGAACTGGGCGATCCGCCGAACTACGAGCCCGGGCCGCAGGACAGCATCGCCGCGCGCGCCGCCGCGGCCGGGGTGACTCCCCGCGAGTACTGCTACGACCTCATGCTGGGCAACGACGGCAAGGGTGTCGTGTACTTCCCCTGCTTCGGCTACGGCGCCGGCGACCTCAGCCGCCAGGTGGAGCTGTTGCAGGACGACAGCACGGTACTCTCCCTGGCGGACACCGGGGCGCACTGCGGCGTGCTCTGTGACGCCAGCGTGCCGACGCAGATGCTCAGCTATTTCGTGCGCGACCGCGAGCGCGGCCAGCGCCTGCGCCTGGAAGACGTGGTAAAAATGCAGACCATGGACACCGCGCGCTGCGTCGGCCTGGAAGACCGCGGCACCCTGCAGCCCGGCATGAAGGCGGATCTCAACATCATCGACTTCGACGCACTGCAACTGGAGGCGCCGCAGATCATTTTCGACCTGCCCGCCGGCGGCCGACGCATGTTCCAGGGCGCGCGGGGCTACGTCGCCACGATCGTCAGCGGCGAGGTCATCATGGAAAACGGCGAGTACACCGGGGCGGTTCCCGGCGCCCTGATCCGCGGCCCGCAAGCGGCGCCCCTGGCGGCAACCGAGGCGGCCTGAGCGGCGTTGACCGCGGTCAACGCCAACCTGCGCCTCAACCTGACCGGGGCGGAAACGGCGCCGGCGGCGCGCGCCGCGCGTTACCAGGCGGCCATCGACATGGCCGCCTTCGCCGATGCCAGGGGTTTCGCCAGCGTCAACGTGGAGGAACACCATGTCGCCGACAACGGCTGGCTGCCCTCCCCCCTGACCATGGCGGCGGCGATCGCCGCGCGCACCGAGCACTGCGCCATCGGCGTCATGGCCCTGCTGGTCACCCTCTACGACCCGGTGCGGCTGGCCGAGGACATCGCCGTGGTGGACCTGCTCAGCAGCGGCCGCCTGACTTTCATCGCCGGCATGGGCTACCGCGATATCGAATTTCACATCGCCAACAAGCCCTTCGCAGAGCGCGGCGCCTGGATGGACCACGTGCTGGAGACGCTGCTGCAGGCCTGGGGTGACGAACCCTTCGAGTACCGGGGCAGGACGGTCAACGTGACGCCCAAGCCCTTCACCCGCCCGCACCCGTTCTTCCTCGTCGGCGGTATGAGCAGGGCCGCCGCGCGCCGGGCGGCGCGCCTGGGATTGCCCTTCGCACCACCGGTGGCCGACCCGGAACTGGAGGCGTACTACCACGCACAGTGCGCGGCGCACGGCACGCAGGGGTTCACTCACGCGCCGCCCGCGGATTTCTCCGTGCTGTTTATCCACGAGGACCCGGATGAAGCCTGGACCACCCTCGGCGACCACTTTCTCAACGAGGCGCTGGAGTACGCCAGCTGGAAAACCGCGGGCGTGAAGCGGCCACTGGAATTCTGCAGCAACTCCGTGGCGGCCTTGCGGCGGGAGCAGCGCTACGAGATCATAACCCCCGCGGAATGCGCGCGCCGCCACCGCGAACGCGACGATTTTTTCGCCGCCATTCACCCGCTGATTGGCGGCATGCCACTGGACGAGGCCTGGCGCTGCCTGCAGCTGTACGCCGACGCGGTGCTGCAACCACTGCTGGCCGGCCAGGCCACCGGAGGACCCTGACGTGTTGATGACTGCCGAACTGAGCCTGTACCCCTTCGACGAGGACTACATCCCGCCGATCAAGGCGTTTATCGACTTTCTCAACGCGGTGCCCGGGCTGTGCGTCGAGACCCACGCCACCTGCACCATCATCAGCGGTGAGGATCAACTGGTATTCGACACCCTGCGCGACGCCCTGCGCTGGAGCCGCGAACGCGGCAAGGTGGTGCTGGTGAGCAAGATGCTGCCCGGGTACACGCCCCCCGGGCAATAGCCTGTCGCCGACGGATTCGCCCTGAGCGGGACGCTGGCATGCTGGTTCGATGTCGGCAGTCCCACGGCCTACCTCGCACACCAGCGCCTGGGGCAGTGGCAACGACAGTACGCGCCGCCGCCGGAGCAGCGCTCCCTGTTGCCGGGCGGCGTGTTCGGCGCGCCGCCGTCGCCCGTCGTTCCCGCTACCGTGTCAGCGTAACCCGCACACGCTCACCGGACACCACCTGTACCGGTTGGCGCTGGCCGGCCGACTCCACGACATAGTTCCCAGGTTGCAGCGTCAGTACCTCGCCGCCGGCTATACCGCGGGCGATGGCGGCGCCCTGCGCGTCGAACAGGCGGTATTCGGGGTTCACCGCGCTGGCCAGGGCAGCGGCCAGCGCAGCGGCGTTGTCGGCGCGGAAATACTCGCCACCGCCCAGTTCGGCCCAGCGCGCGAAGGTCGCCGCCAAAGCCGCGTCATCGATGGCGAAACCGACGATGTTCAGGCGCAGGTCCAGGCCCGCGGCCTGCAGCGCGGCGATCTCCGCCGCCGGGTCGCCATCACAGGTCTCCTCGCCGTCGGTGACGAGAATGATCACGCGCTGCCCGCGCACCCCCTGCAGGTCGCCGGCGGTAGCGCGCAGGGACTCCGCGATCGGCGTTTTCGCCAGGTTCATGGCATCCACCGCCCCGATGCTGCGCTGCGCCGCCGCCGGCTCCAGCGGGGCCAGCGGAATCTCCAGCTCTGTATGGCAGGCGCCCGCCTCGCGGTGGCCGAAAATGCGCAGGGCGAAAGGCGTTCCGGCGGGGATGGTGTCCGCGACCAGCGCCTGCAAGGTGCGTCGCGCAATAGCGACCCTGCGCTCGCCGTCCAGGCGCTGCAGCATGCTGCCGGAGGCGTCCAGCACCAGTTCCACCGCATCATCCGCCGCGAACGCGGAACTGCCCGCAGCCTCCACCAGCAGGCTCCCCGGCGGCTGCGGCGGCGGGGTTACCTGCAGCGGTCGCGTGGCCAGCACACGTCCGCCGTGGCTGAGGTAGCGCAGTTCGTACTGCCCCGGCGCGGCGGGCGCAAACACCCTGACCACCTCGCCCCGGGCGGGATCGATATAGCTGTAGGCGACGTCGTCGTCGCTGCCCGGCGGCACCACCTGCACCCGGTCGCCGCGGTTGCCCGGCCCTTCCCAGGTCACCGGGAAATAGGCGGCGCCGGGTACCGCGTCCGCCGCCTGCAGGGCGGCGCTCACCGCGACCACGCTGAACGCCGTCTCGCCAATGACCTGTCCGCCGGTGAGGTAGACCACCGAGTAGTCGCCCGGCTCCTCGGGTGCGCGCAGGGTGACCGCGCCCGGGTTGTGTCCGGTGTATGAGTAACTGCCGGCGGCCGCTCCCGCGGCGTTCATCACCCGCAGCATATCGCCGCGATTGTCCGGCCCGCTCCAGTCAACGGAAAAATGCGCGCCGGCGGCCACCTCGGCGGGGGCGCGTAGCTGCGCCTGCACCCCGCCCACGCGAATGTCCACGGCGCCGATTTCGCGCTTGCCGCTGAAATAGGCCACCCGGTAGTCGCCCGGCGACGTGGGGGCGCGCAGGGTCAGGACATCGCCCTTCGCGATGCCGACATAGGCGTACAGGCCACTCAGCGGTTTACCCGCGGCGTCGGTAAACTGGATGTAATCGCCCTTGTTCAGGGGGCCTTCGAACGCCACTTCCACCGCGGCGTTCATTTCGACCTCCGGCGCCACCTCCAGGCGCGCGCTGATGGGCGTGACCGTCAACGGGTAGCTGGCGACCACCTCCCGCTGCGCGAGGTAGACCACCGCGTACTCGCCCGGCTCCACCGGTGCGGTGAGCCTGATGACCCCGTTTTTGGCGTTGCCGACGTAGGCGTAGCTGCCCCCCAGCACCGTGCCCTGGGCATCGCTGAAACGCAGCATATCGCCGCTGCCGCCGGGGCCCGAGACGCGCACGTCGAAGGTCTCGTAGGCCTTTACCACCTGCGGCAGCAGCAGGGTCGGCGTCTCTGCCGGCGTCTGCGCCAGCGCGGCGGCGCACAGGCAGGCCAACAACAGTGGCAGTGCGGCTTTACGAATCAGTGACATGGGCGACCTCCGACATTCTCGATGTGTCAAAGGTAGGGAGGGAATCAGGATTGGTCAATCAATCGCGCAACCGCTACCGGCATTGACCCGCATTGCACCCAGGGCGATGTGGAACGAGCGAGCTAATCCGCGGATCGGGAATCATCTCGTTCAGCGCCAAGCGAACTGCAAAATGTACGCGAAATAGTCTTGTGTAAGAGCCCCTGCCTGTGCGGGCGCCCCGGCCAGAGATACGTTTTCAGCACCTTGCTCATTGAAAAGCTCCTATGCGGCCTCGATCATACTGCGGCGGGAGGTTCGGCGCGACAGCTTCCTGCCACGTTCATCGGCACTCGCTATGACCACTTGAACTCCTGATTGATACAGGTGTTTACCTCTAAATTGTCTACTGATAACGTGTGCTTCGTGCAATCCAATGCTTTGGATCCGGCAAATCGACAGAATACACAGCCATGGCTCGCCCAAGTACACCACTCATCGACAAAGACAAGACCCTCGAGGTAGCCCTGGAGATTGTCGACAATGAGGGCCTTGCAGCGCTTAGTATCCGGCGTTTGGGTAAGGAACTGAATGTCGCCGGATATTCCCTCTATCATCACTTCAAAAACAAAGAAGGCATTCTAGTAGCCCTTTGCAAATACGTACTGGACCAGATCGAGTATAAAGAGCCAGCGGGTCAGTCGTGGCAGGCTACGACCCTCGATTCACAGATGCGCGCCTACGAAATCCTGAGCAATCACCCCAACATCGTCCCTGCAATCATCGAACACAACTTACTCGGCGTACGCAGGTACGAATCTGAACAGGTCGCCAGGTACCTGGCAGACAAGGGACTGCCCGCAGAGGCCATCCTCGCACTCATCGAATGCCAGGCTATACTTGTCGCCGGTTTTCTCAGTCTCGAGTCTCTGGAAGAAAATTTCTCCCGGGATGCCTCACTGGAAGTCGATGCGCCCTATCTTTTTGAGCTCGGCAAAAACGCCGAGTTCCTGTCCCGAGCGCAACTCCTGAAACTCGTCACTCTCTCCCTGATCGATGGCATCGAGAAAAAATACTCCCTGTCGTAACAGGTCCGAATCTGGAATTTCTGCAGCAGCATTTATGATTTCCTGAGCCATTGGGCACACCGCTGGCTCGACAACAGCGCCAAAGTTGTGGTGCGGAATTCACGAGCACTACCTGAACCTGAACCTGACAGGCAGATTTTTCAGACCACTGACAAGGTTTGAAGCAAGATACCTGGGCTCCCCAGCCAGCTCCAACATCTCAAGCCTGGGCAGCAGTTCCTTGAGATAGGCCGCGATCTCCATTTTTGCCAGATGCTGACCAAGGCACATATGGGGACCATAACCGAAAGCCACATGCTTGCTGTTCTCGCGTTCGATCTGGAACTGATCAGCATCAGGGATAACCGTTTCGTCTCTGGCGCCAGATGCAAACAGCAGCATGACAGTATCGCCCCTGGCGATCCTCTGCCCACCGATTTCAACATCTTCCACAGCGGTACGCGCAAAATGCTTGACCGGCGAAACCCAGCGAATCATCTCATTCGCCGCAGCCGGAATGAGATCAGGTTTTTCACGTAGTTTTTGCATTTGCTGCGGGTGCTCAACAAGTGCAAGGAGACCACCAGCTAGTGACGCGCTGGTAGTGTCGTGCCCTGCAGTTACTACAATCAATAAATAGCCAAGAATAGAGACAAGGTCCATGGGCTCACCGTCAATCTCGGCATTGACGATAAGGCTTACCAGGTCGCTCCCCGGATTGGCCTTACGCTCTTCTATCAGGGGCGAGAGGTACTCATAGAATCTTGTGAGAGCTTCAGCCTGCGTCAGTTTTTCGTCACTGAGCAGGTTATCGTCATCGTAGCCGAACAACTGCTGGGTCAGGGTAATGATCTTGACATCATCTTCTTTGGGTATGTCAGCCAGGCCAAGTATCACCCGCAACGGATACCAGAATGCGACATCCGTGGCGAAATCGCAGGCTGGCGCTTGTCTCTCCATCAAATCCACATACGCCTTCGCAGCTTCGGCCACCATGCTCTCACGTCCCCTGAGGTTACGTGGCATAAACCAGTCCCTGGTCACGTCGCGGAATTTGCGATGTAAATCTCCATCCATGGAAACCAGCCCCTGCCCGGTTTCGCCCAGGTCGAACTCCTTGATCGCTTCTTCATTTTCGATTGGCATGATTGTTGAGCGCGGCGCAGCGAGGAACTTGTCCGTGTTGCTTTCGATGAATTTGATATCGTTCGCCCTGCTAATAAGCCACATGGGACGATATCCCTCTGGCTCTACCCAACAGACCGGCTGCTCACGACGCAGCCGGGCCATGAGTTTATGCACCTCAACAGGGTTGCTGTAGCTCCCTGCATCCGCCAGTACCGCCGCCTCTTGCTGAATCGACATTTCGTAACCTCCTCGCTAGTGGCGCCCGCCAACCTGGAACTCGATAAGGCAGGAAGAAGCCACGCTCAATTATTCTTACGCCATAAGGTTTACAATCCTTACACTGTCTGATTAAATAATCAAGCAGATTCGCCATATCCGCTCCGATATCGAGATCACAGCATTGCAAACGGTAATAAAGCCTTGCACCCCACTTGCCCGGGAGGATGCTTCCCTTATTCACACGCCAGGGACGACCTGTACAGGACATTGTCGCTTGCGCCAGGCCTGAACGGGCACGGTGGGTTGAGACGCTTACGACGGGGACAACGGCGATGCACCGTGGCGACAAAATTGTCGCTCGATGGCACAGAACAAATCTTTTCTATCGGCGCTGCAACTTCCGAATACCAGGCTGACCGAATGACAGCCATAGAAAATATAGGTGAATAACTACTGTGTACCCTGGAAAACACGTGGCACTAAATCCCGGGCGCCCGGCGCTCGTTATGGCTTCAACTGGTGAAACTGTCACCTACAGAGAGTACGAATCACGCTGTAACAAGCTAGCTCACCTACTGCGTGATGCAGGACTCCTGGAGGGCGATCACTATGCAATCTTCATGGAGAATAATTCACGCTATATAGAGGCATGTGGCGCGGGCGAACGAGCGGGCCTCTACTACACGCCAATCAATTCGTATCTGAAAGCCGAAGAACTCGCGTATATCATCAACAATTGTGACGCCAAAGTGCTGATCACATCTGCCAAAAAGCTGGATGTAGTTCACGAAGCCCTGGGTGGGTGTCCCAATATTGAGCTGATACTGGTCGTGAACGCCGCGCGCCTCAGCCAGGTTACAGACTACGATGCTGCAATAGCGGATTTTCCAGACACGCCGATCGGCGACGAATCCCTGGGCAGCGCGATGCTGTACTCATCAGGAACAACTGGCCGACCCAAAGGTATACTGCGCCCACTGACGGGCACACGGCCCGGTGAGAATCCGCCGCTTTGCGAGATATACGCGCAATTGTTCAAGTTCCGTGAAGACATGGTCTACCTGTCTCCCGCACCTCTTTACCACGCTGCACCGCAGGCATCCGTCAACGCCAGCATCCGGCACGGCGGGACCGTGGTCATCATGGAACGCTTCGATCCCGAGCAATATCTACAACTGGTTGAGAAATACCAGGTCACGCACAGCCAACTCGTTCCCACGATGTTCAGCCGCATGTTGAAACTGCCCGATGAAGTGCGCAATACCTATGATGTTTCCTCGCTGGAAAGTGCTGCCCACGCAGCAGCGCCCTGTCCCATTCCGGTGAAAGAACAGATGATTGAGTGGTGGGGCCCTGTTATCTACGAATACTACAGTTCATCAGAAGGGCTTGGGCTTGCCTACTGCACCAGTGATGAATGGCTACAACACAAAGGCACGGTCGGCCGAATTGTCGCGGGCAAGCTACACGTACTTGACCCGAACCACGATCCCGTACCGAGCGGTTGCTCGGGGGAACTATGGTTTGAACGGGCAAGCGATTTCGAATACTACCAGGACGAACAAAGGACGCGGGATGCATCATCCAGCGATGGGTCTTTATCTACCGTGGGCGATATTGGCTACATGGACGAGGACGGCTACCTGTACCTGACAGACCGCTCCACGTTTATGATCATTTCTGGCGGCGTGAACATTTATCCCCAGGAATGTGAAAATCTACTAATCACACATCCCAAGGTAGCCGACGCCGCGGTGTTTGGTGTACCCAATTCCGACCTGGGCGAAGAGGTCAAAGCTGTCGTGCAGGCAATGCCAGGTGTGCACCCCGATGACGAACTCGCGGAGGAGCTGATCGACTTTTGCCAGCGACACCTCTCGATACAGAAGTCGCCACGCTCAATCGATTTCGAAGCGGAACTTCCGCGACTACCCACAGGAAAGCTTTACAAACAGGAGCTGCGCGAGCGGTACTGGCAAAATCACAAGGGACGAATAGTTTAAGCCCGTCCGTCCAATACGAACAAGGACTAGTGAGTGAGCAATATAGCAAATCGAGTAATCCTGATTACTGGCGCAGCCAGAGGAATCGGTCAACTGCTGGCGAGCAGAGCTGCCGCGCGTGGCGCCCTCGTAGTGGCCTGCGATATCAATGAGTCGGAACTGCAAGACGTGGTCGGCTCGATTATCGGCGGTGGCGGCAAGGCAGTGAGCGTACGCGCAGATGTAACCAAGGCCGACGACATGTACTCCGCTGCCAGGTTCGCCGTTAAGGAATTCGGTCAACTGGATGTTCTCGTGAACAATGCCGGCATTATGCCACTGGCCTACTTTTCCGATCATGCGAAGGCAGGAAACGCCTGGAGCCGCTGTATAGACATCAACCTGAAGGGCGTGATCAACGGGGTTTCAGCGGTATACGACCAAATGTTCGAACAAGGTAGAGGCCATGTCGTCAACATATCCTCAATTTTCGCGAACTACCCAACCAAAGGCGGCACCGTGTACGGCGCAACCAAAGCTGCGATTAACTATTTGAGCGAATCGCTGCGTCAGGAAACCCAGGGCAAAATCAAAGTGACCACTGTACGCCCCACGGCGATACCCAGTACAAGCTTGAACGAATCGGTTATCAATGAAGCTGCGCCCATGGGCCTGATGGGGAATAATGCGGGCGAGATGCTCGAGCGCCTGACCACGCTCACCGCCGGACAAGCTCAGCCCGCCTGGCTGGATAGCGAGAGTATCGAGTACCTGATGATGGAGCCAGAACCTCTGGTAGACCAGATTCTCTATGCAATCGATCAGCCCTGGGGCGTTTCGATTAGCGACTTGACGGTTCGCGCAAGTGGTGACTTGTTCGTCGTTTAGGCGAGAGAGCCTGCGCTCGCGGTCTTTCTTTCATCGCTTTTCCCAACCCCGTCAGGGGCAAGTATCAGGCAGCAAATATTGCCTGGCTCGCTTTTAGCTGCCCAGCCTTTCGCCGCCGCAGCCTTCGCGATTCCTCAAGGCGACATTGCACGCTACACCTGCGGCGAAGCCAGGGAGGGATTGCGAATTGGTCAATCAATCGCGCAACAGGTGCTGGTAGTGTTCCGCGCTGAAACCGCGGTACTGCAGGAAACGCGCGCGGCGCGCGCGCTCGCGCACATCCGCGGCGGGTTCCTGGCCGAACTTGCGCTGCATCACCTCCTGCGCCAGCGCCGCCCAGTCGACCGGCTCCTCGGCCATGGCCGCGTCCACCAGGTCCGCGGACACGCCGCGCTGGCGCATCTCCTGGCGGATACGCAATGGCCCCTGCCCGCGGCTGATGCGCTGGCGCAGCAGGCTGCCGGCGTAGCGTGCGTCCGACTGCAGGTTGTCATCCACCAGTTGTTGCAGCTGCGCCTCCACCAGCTCTGCGTCGGCAAAGCGGCGCGAGAGCTTGGCGCGCAGTTCGTCCAGGGAGTGCTCCCTGCGGGCGAGCAGGTTCATCGCCGCCAGGCGGATCTCCGCCGGGTTGAGCGCGCGTTCCGCTGCCGGGACGCCATCGCTGTCCAGGTCGGGGGCGGGATCGGGATATGGGTCCGGGTTACGCATGGCGAAAAAAGGCGCCGGGGGTCAGAGTGGGGTTGGTGTGCCCCCGGCGCCAGTGAGGAAGCCTCGGGCTTACTCCTCGGGGAGAGAGTCCTTCGCGGCGGCGGGAGCCTCCTCCTCGTCCGCTGCCTGCACGTCCATCACCTGGGCGCGAATCTGGCTCTCGATCTCGTTGGCCACCGCGGGATTGTCGCCGAGGAACTTGGCGGCGTTCGCCTTGCCCTGGCCGATCTTGTCCCCCTTGTAGGAGTACCAGGCGCCGGACTTGTCCACCAGGTTGAGCTTCACGCCCCAGTCGATGACCTCGCCCATGCGGTAGATGCCCTGGCCGTACATGATCTGGAACTCGGCCTGCTTGAAGGGCGGCGACACCTTGTTCTTGACCACCTTCACCCGGGTCTCGTTACCGACCACCTCGTCGCCATCCTTGACCGCGCCGATGCGGCGGATGTCCAGGCGCACGGAGGAGTAGAACTTGAGCGCGTTGCCGCCGGTGGTGGTTTCCGGGCTGCCGAACATGACGCCGATTTTCATGCGGATCTGGTTGATGAAGATCACCAGGCAGTTGGTCTGCTTGATGGCGCCGGTGAGCTTGCGCATGGCCTGGCTGAGCAGCCGCGCCTGCAGGCCGACGTGGGAGTCGCCCATCTCGCCCTCGATCTCCGCCTTGGGGGTCAGGGCGGCGACGGAATCCACTACGAGCACGTCGATGGCGCCGGAGCGCACCAGCATTTCCGCCACTTCCAGGGCCTGTTCGCCGGTGTCCGGCTGGGACATGATGAGGTCGTCCATCTGCACGCCGAGTTTCTCCGCGTAGATCGGGTCCAGGGCGTGTTCCGCGTCGATGAACGCGGCGGTGCCGCCGGACTTCTGCGCCTCGGCGATGACCTGCAGGGTCAGCGTGGTCTTGCCCGAAGACTCGGGGCCGTAGATTTCGCAAATCCGCCCCTTGGGCAGGCCGCCGATACCCAGCGCGACGTCCAGGCCGAGGGAGCCGGTGGAGATGGCCGGGATGGCGACGTGCTCGCGGTCGCCCATGCGCATGACCGTACCCTTGCCAAACTGGCGCTCGATCTGGCCCAGCGCCGCTTCCAGTGCTTTTTCCTTGTTTGCGTCCATGGTGTTCTCCCCTGTATGCGGTTGTGTTGGCCGCGCTTCCCGGAACTGCGACCCTGCTGACTACTGTATATATACTCAGTGTTTAAAAAGCGGATTGCAAGCCCCGAAAGCCATTAAATTCGACCGGCGGAAAAACCCGCCTGAAATAGCGACGGGTACCCGTCCGCGCCCATCCGCGCAATCTGTCATACACTGTGGACAGGCGGGCGCGGCCAGCGCTATACCCACAATCACCACCAGCGGGACCAGGCATGGAACAACTGACTGAAATGGACGCCAATTTCCTGCAGCAGGAAAGCGCGCGCACACCGATGCATATCAGCCCGGTCATCGTCTACGACCAGTCCCACCGGCCCGGCGGCAAGGTGCGCTACAAGGACATCCTCACCGTGTTCGATCGCAACCTGCACAAGTCGGCCATCTTCCGCCGCAAGCTCGCCGGCGGCGCCTGGGGGCTGGACGCGCCCTACTGGGTCGAGGACCCGGACTTCGACCTGGAATTCCACGTGCGCCACCTGGCCCTGCCCAAACCGGGAGACTGGCGCCAGTTCTGCATCCTGCTGTCGCGGCTGCAGGCGCGCGGCCTGGACATGAAGCGGCCGCTATGGGAGGCCTACGTCATCGAGGGCCTGTCCGGCGTGGAGGGCCTGCCGGAGAACAGCTTCGCCATCATGCTGAAAATCCACCACGCCGCGATCGACGGCGTCTCCGGCGCCGAGATCATCGCCGCCATCCACAGCCTGTCCGACGAGGTGGAGCCGCCGCCGGCGCAGGACGACTGGCGCGGCGAGCGCGAGCCGGGCAGCTGGTACGTGTGGTCGCGGGCCTACCTGCACAACCTCAAGCGCCCGGTGAAGTTCTTCGAGACCGTGGGCCACCTGGTCCCCGCGGTGATCCGCGCCAACCGCGAGAGCGCGGCGCGGCAACGCGCGCCGCGCAAGCCGCTGGTCGAGAAGACGCGCTTCAACGGCCGCGTCAGCTCCACGCGCGTCACCGACGCGCTGGTCATGGAACTGGACGAGGTCAAGGCCATCCGCAAGGCGCTGGACGGCGCGGTCACCATCAACGACATCGTGGTGTCCATCGTCGGCGGCGCTATGCGCCGCTACCTGCAGGACAAGGGCGAGTTGCCCGCGGACAGCCTCAGCTGCGGCGCGCCGATCAGCGTGCGCAGCGAGCGCTCCAGCAGCTCCAAGGGCAACCAGGTGAGTATCATGATGATCGGCATGGCCACCGACATCGAGGACCCGGTCGAGCGGCTGCGCGCGGTGCACGACAACGCGGAGGTGTCCAAGGCCGTGTCCGGCACGCTGGGCAACCACGTGATGATGGACCTGACCGAGATGTTCATCCCGCAGGTCATGGGCTGGGGCCTGCAGGCCGCCACCAGCGCCGCGGCGCGGGCGCACATCCCGCTGCCCTTCCACACCATCGTGTCCAACGTGCCCGGCCCGCAGTTTCCCCTCTACCTGGCCGGCGCCAGGGTCAGCCTGATGATGGGCATGGGGCCACTGCTGCACATGATGGGCCTGTTCCACGCGGTGATCTCCGGCGCCGGCAAGATCAGCATCAATTTCGTCTCCTGCCGCGAGATGCTGCCCGACCCCGAGGCCTACCGGCAGTGCCTGCAGCAGGCCTACGAGGACCTGCGCGCGGGCGCGACGGCCCTGGGCGGGGGTAAAGCGGCGCGCGGCCGAGCGGCGCGCGGCAAGGCGGCGCGCGGTAAAGCGAGCGCGCGGACGCGCAAAAAGCACGGCGGCAAGGGCGGGAAAGCCGGCGTCGGGGAGACACGCGCCGCGCGCTGAACGGCGCACGGGGCGGTTGCCGGCAGGGCTGGCATTGTCCCGCGCGTGCCGCGACAATGGCCACCGGCCCGGCGCCTGCCGCAACACACGCGAATAAAGGAACCCCACCTGAAAACCCTGTACCTGCACCTGGGCACGCACAAGGCGGCCTCGACCGCGATCCAGCTCTTCCTGGCCCACAACCGCGCGCAATTGGCCAAACACGGCATCTGCTCCCCCACGCCGCCGCCGCCGACCCGCTTTGCGCATCACGGCCTGGCCTGGCACTTCATCCGGCAGTACAAGGATATCGATCAGCGTCCAGGCAACTACAGCCTGCCGGCCGCCCTGGCCGACTTCGCGGCCAGCGGCTGCCATACGCTGATCCTGTCCTCCGAGGACTTCCTCACCTGCACGCCCTTCCCCGACTTCCTCGAGGAATTTTTCCGGGCACTGCGCCGGGTATTCTCACGCATCGTGGTGTGCGCCTACGTGCGCGATCGCAAGGGCTTCTTCCGCTCCTCCTACAACCAGTGGGTGAAGAGCCTGGTCTACGCCGGCGACTTCGACAGCTATCTGGCGCGGGTGCTGCGCGGCAACCAGGCGCCGATGCACTACACCCGCTCACTGGCGAGCTGGGCCGAGCACGCGGACGCGGCGGTGTACCTGCCGTTCCTGCCGCGCGCCGGCGGCGAGGCGGTGGAGCGGCACTTCCTGCGCGCGCTGGACATCGAAGCCTGCCCGGAAGCGCAGCTGCAGGCGTTTTCCAGCGAGGCGGTCAACGCCAGCGTCGGCCCGCTGTCCGTGCTCGCCCACCGACGCATCTGCGCGCAACTGAACACAACCGACTGGTTCCAGCCCTACGACCTGCACCGAAGAACGAACCTGACCGATCACATCCTGTCCCTGAGTACCGCGCGCGGCTGGGAAGCCGAGCGCTTCAGGGTCTTCGACTCCCAACGGTTGAGCAGGGTACGCGAAGTTTTCCACGGTGAGGACGGCAGTTTCGCGCGCCGGCACTTCGGGCGCGACTGGGATGAGGTCTTTCCAGAGGAAGCGAGCGAGGAACAGGCAAACGAACGCGTCTATGAAGACCTGTCCCGCAGCGAAAGGAGTGCCGTCGACCAGGTCGTCACCCAGGGCACGCGACGCGCGCGCGCGATCTACGTCGACCATCCCCGAATTTCCACCTATCGTGCAAACCTGAGACGCTCTATCCGGTGGCTCTCTAGGCGTGTTCTCCAACTGCGGCGGTGACAGGCGCGTCGCCGTACCCACGGCTGGGAGTGGTGCCGTTCCCTACCGTAAAACCTGAGCTGACTTGAGGCGCCGGTAAATGCTGCGCGCCACCGCCGGGTCGCTCCCCGTGGCGGCTGCCTGCAGCGGCGGCGCCGGCAGGCTGTACAGGGCCTGCCGGCGCAGTTCCGTCTCCTGCAACACCCGCGCCTCGCGGTCGCGCGTCTGCTGGGGTCCGGCGGACGCCTGCGCCGTGCCCAGAACCGTCGGGCCTGCGCTGGTGCGGAAGGCCAGGGTGCGGTAACAGTAGCTGAACTCGAACGTCAGGGGGTCTACCTGGAAGTTACAGCCCGCGGCGAAGTCGCTATCGAGAAAGTTGAATACGTAGAGCTGGTCGAACAGGATGCCGAGGTCCAACAAGGCGTAACTGTCGAATTCCTCGTCGTAGCCGGCTAGGACATCGGGGTCGCCGAAAGTGTCGGTACCGTGTACCTGCCAGAGTCCCGGCACCTCGGGGTTTTCCGCGGCCGGGCCAAACAGCGAGTACTCGTCATAAAACTCCGAGATGATGATGAAGCTGAACTCCCACTCGCCGATCAGGCGCTCGCTTTTCTGCCGATTGGTGGGCCCGCTCGACCCGGTGGCGTTGGCCCGTGTCAGCACCACGGTCTGGTGGCCGAACTCGCTGAGTTTCACCACAAACGGGAAGTGGCCGCGCGCGTACACCTGCAGGTTGATCGTGCCGTCGCGCTCCAGGGGAAGGTCGACAAAGGAAAACTGCCCGACCGGTTCGCTGCAGGTAAACATCGAGCGCCCGCTGGCGATGGCCAGGGCGCAGACAGGCGCGCCGTCGACCCCCTGCACCTCGCCCTTGAGATTGGCCGCGACAACTGCGCGCGGCAGCAGGGTCGATGCGAGCGCCAGCGCCGCCAGGATGAGAAAACGACTGATAAACGGTCGACCCGCTGCTGCATCCATGCTGTGTCCTCTCCCTGAACAACTCCGTTTGCGTACAAGGCCGGGCTAGCGCCCGGGGCAATTCATAAACTAGTCATCACTTTATAAAAAAGCAAGTAGGGCCATGCCCTACACTCGACGGCCCGCTCAACAGCCCAGCCGCTGCATCTGTGCCCTGCGCTCGGCAACCATTTCACGCTGGCGCTCGGAACTGACCGACTTGCCGTCCTCGGTGACGTAGTAGTAGAACGGGCGGCCGTTGGCGTCGTAACTCATGCCCGACAGTTCGGCGACCTCGCGGCGCAGGCGTTCGCAGGCCTGCGCCTCCTGCTGCCGGCGCTGCGCCTGCGCCTCGTCGCGCGCCGCCTGTTCCTCGCGCATGCGCTCGCTATTGTCGCGCCACTGCTGCTGGCGCTCGCGCTCCAGCTCACGCAGTTCCTCGGCGCTGCGCTCGGGGGGCTTGTAGGCCTCGTCGATAGCCACCGCGCGCGCCTTCTCCGCGCCCGCGCCTGCGCGGGGTTTGTCGCCGAAGTGCACGTTGCCGTCCTCGTCCACCCAGCGGTAGACCTCGGCGGCAGCCAGGGGAACACTAACCATGGCCCAGGCCAGGAGCAGCAGGCAGGTTGCGCTGAGCTTGCGCCGCGTCATGCGCACGCCTCCCGCGCCTGGCCGGCCCCGCGCAGGCGGTAGATCGCGCGCAGCGCGATGCTGCACAGGCAGCCGCGGTCCGCCGCGTCGAACAGGTTGACGCGGGTGTCGACAAAGCCGTGCCCGCCGCGGTCGAACACGTCGGCCACCTCCATCTCGGCGAGAATGTCCGTACCGGCGCACACGGGGCGATAGTGCTGCGCCCGGGTTTCCAGGTGTACCCAGGGATTCATGGCCGCGTTGGCGGCGGTAATCCAGTTGGAGATGCCGAGCAGGAAGGCGGCGTTGGCGCGGGCGTCGGGGCCGCGCAACAGCGCCGGCATGGCCTGTTCGTCGCGCAGGTATGTGCCCATACGCCCGCGGGGCCGCCACTGGAAACGCTGCGCCCTGCAACCGTGCTGCGCCAGTTCCATCCAGTACTCGCGCGTGGCCGCGGGCCCCTGGTAATCGAGTTCGACGACGGTGTCGCCGCGCGGGACCGGCGCCGCAGCGGGGGCGTCCTCCAGGCGCACCTGGGCGTGTGCACTGACCGTGCCGTCAGGGCGCAGCAGGCGCGCCGTGTAGGCGTCGGCGGCGGCATTCTCCACCTCCACAGTGAAGTGTTCGCGGTCGTACAGGGGCGAGACCACCCGCACGTGCGACCAGCCGCGGCGCAGGAAATCCTCGCCCCAGGCCTGCACCGCCGGGTGCAGCAGGTAGGCGGAGATGGTGACGCCGGGCACCAGGCCGCCGCTGAAGCCGTACTGCCGCGCCAGCGCGTCGCCGTGAATCTCGTTTGCCGAGTCAGGTTCCTGGTTGAAGGCCTCGCCACGCCAGGACAGCGCGGCGGCCTCGGGGGGCTGCCGGGTCATCTGCGGTTCTCCCGTGTGACGCCTTGCCGTCTTTGTACTGCCTCGCGTGGAGAAACTCAACCGCTCGCTGCCGCTGCCGCGCCGGCTCAGCCTTGCAGTTCGGACTGCAGCAGGTCCAGGAGCGGCTCGACGCCCCCGCCCTGCGCGGGAATCACCGCGGCGTTGAAGTCGGTGACACCCGCGTCGCGCAGGCGCGCGATCTGCGCGCGCAATTCCGCCTCGTCGCCGACGATGGCCAGTTGCGCCGGCCCCTCCACGCCCTCGCGATCGAGCATGGCGCGGTAGGACGGCAGCATGCCGTACACCTGCAGCGCTTTGGCGATGTACTCGCGGGCGCCGTCCACGTCGTCGGTCAGGCAGATGGGCATGCCGCAGACGATGCGCGGCGCCGGGCGCCCTGCCGCCTGCGCCGCGGCGGTGATTGCGGGCACGATGTGCGACTCCACGGTCTTCGGCCCGGTCATCCACAGGGAGGTGCCCTGGGCGTGTTGCCCGGCGAGTTTGAGCATCGCCGGCCCCAGCGCCGCCACCAGCAGGGGCACCGGCGGGCCGGACACCTCGAGCTGCAGCTTGCCGGTGAGCTGTTCGCCCTCGAAGTCCGCCGCCTCGCCGCGCAGCAGGGGTGCAAGAATTTGCAGGTACTCCTGCATGTGCCTCGCAGGCTTGTCGTAGGACAGGCCGAACATGCCCTCGATGACCAGCTGGTGCGACAGGCCGATGCCCAGGGCGAAGCGGCCATCGCAGGCCTGCTGCGTGGTCACCGCCTGCTGCGCCAGCGCCCCGGGGTGCCTGGGATAGGTCGGCGTCACGGCGGTGCCCAGCTCGATGCGGCTGGTCTCCCAGCCGGCGATGGCGCAGGCGCCCACGCCGTCCAGGCCGAAGATGTTGGGCAGCCACAGGCTGTCGAAGCCGCGCGCCTCGACGTCGCGGGCGAAGGGAACCAGTTCTTGCAGGCCAAAACTGGTCTCGGCGGTAGTGCCGGCGAAGATTCCTATGCGCATCCAGATGCTCCCGATTTTTGGCGAGCCGCTATTCTGCACGGCGCTGTGCGGGGCTGTCGAGGGTTGTGTCTGCACGGCGGTGTGCAGACCTGTCGTCATCCCCGCGCAAGCGGGGATCCATTCGTGGGGAAGAGCGTTAGGTGTAAATGGATTCCCGCTTGCGCGGGAATGACGGGGGCGCGGGAATGACAGGGGTGCGGGAATGACAGGGGTGCGGGAATGACGGGGGTCCGCTGCGTAGGTCACCAGGACTACCGTCATCCCCGCGCAAGCGGGGATCCAGTGTGGAGGCCAGCGCAAGACAAGACTGGATTCCCGCTTTCGCGGGAGTGACGGAGGTGGGGGAGTGACGGGGGCGCGGGAATGACGGGGCGCGGAAATGACGGGGCGCGGGAATGACCGGGGTCAGCTGCGTAGGTCACCAGGACTACCGTCATCCCCGCGCAAGCGGGGATCCAGTGTGGAGGCCAGCGCAAGACAAGACTGGATTCCCGCTTTCGCGGGAATGACGGAGGTGGGCGGGAATGACGGGGGTGGGTGGGAATAAGGAGCTGCGCGGTAAGACGGGAGCGGGCGCGGACGAATTGGGCTCAATCGATTGCTTTGCCGTCATCGGCGACGGCGTAAAACAGGCAGTCGGTGCTGGCGATTTCCGGATTGTTGGTGATCATGAACAGTTTCAGCGCCTGGGCCGGGTACAACTGGCCGTCGCACACCCTGACCAGCCGGCTCACCGCGCAGCGCCCGCCCTGGTCGCTGGCGACGAACAGGTCGCGCTCCGCCGCAGCGGTCCAGCCCAGTGGCGTCTGTGGCGTCACGCTGCCGAAGTTCAGGTGCTCGATATCGGTGCGCAGGGTGATATCGTGGTCGGCGCAGGGCGTCTCGGCGTAGGTGAGCGTCACGTTGTCGCGCAACTCGAGGCGGATCGGGTCGCGCAGCAACTCCAGCCCCCAGTCGGTCTGTTCCGGGCTCAGCACGTCCTTGGCCGTGAAATAGCGGCACAGCCCGTCGAAGGCGAGTTCGTGCGCCGCTTCGTCCAGCCTGCCGCCCACCTCCACGGTCACCGTGGGATAGCTGTGCTCGCTGATATCCATGAGCGCGCCCAGGCGCAGGTTGGAGACGATCAGGCGCTGGGTGAACAGCGACACCAGCGCGTCGTGCTGACGGTCCACGAACGTGCACACGCCGAAGGACGGCCCGGAGCCGGAGGTATTGTGCATGTCGACCACGGCCTCGGGCTGGTGCATGTGCAGGATTTCCAGGATTTCCTCGGCCAGGGCCCCCTGCGCATCGTCGAAGGGCGGGCGGAAGCAGCGGTTCAGGTCGCGCGCCCGCGGCAGCATGCGGTGGCTGAACAGCGGCGCCTCCAGCGCGGCCGCCACCGAGGCGACGATACACACGACGTTGACCGCCGGGCGCTGTGCCGACTTCAGCCAGCGCCACAGGGCCATGGTCCCGGAGGGCTCGTTGCCGTGCAGCAGCGTAACCAGGGCGCGGGTGCGCGCGCTGTCCTCGCCCTCGAGGAACAGGCACGCGGGACCGCCCAGGTCGCGCAGGAACTGCTCCACGTTGTCGCCGCAGTCCGTGGCCAGCGGGTTGCGCATGAACTGGAAGCGTCTCACAGGGGCCACTCCGACACCGGCGCGTTGCCTGTACTGTAGTCGATGAATTCCTCCAGCATGGTATGCAGGGCCTCCTCCTGTGCCATCTCGCGGCGCAGGGCGCTGAGCCGCGAGCGCTGCCAGATGGCGCCGGTGCGGCAGGTTTCCAGGCGCCGCTCGATCACGCCCAGGTAGCGCTGCGCCTCGGCGGCGTCGATACCCAGGGCCGCCAGCCCCGCGGCGGCCAGCGGCAGCAGGTTGCGGATCACCGACCCCACGGGCTGCTCGCGATAGCCGGACTGCCCCGCCTCCGGCCAGACCACGCGGGCGAACAGGCCGTGCTGGGCGGCGCGGTAGAAATTGTACTCGGCGATGCCAAAGGGAATGGCCGGGAGGATGTCGTCGATGCGACCGCGCAGCCCCTCGGCGAGGCCGATCAGCAGCGCCGCGTTGGCGACCATATCGATGGCGCTGGGGCCGGCCGGCAGCGCGCGCATCTCGATGCGCAGGTGCCCGTCGCCCGTGTCGTCGTACACCGGCCGGTTCCACAGCCACACCGTGCTCTGGTGCAGGCGCAGCTCGGACAGCGCGGGCGCACCCGCCGCGGGCTCGCGCGCGCCGCTGCAGACGGGCAACAGCGGCGGGTAGATACGCACCACCTCGGCGAACAGCTCCAGCGCGCCGCGCCGCACCCAGCCCTGGCCGAAGTTGACCCGCGGCGGCTCGTTCCAGGAGTAGCGATCGATATAGCGCGTGTCGATGGACTGCTTGAACAGCGGCACGCGGGTCTCGTGCCACAGGTTGTGCCCGAACAGGGTCGGCGAGTTGGCGGCCACCGCCACCGCCAGGGGCGTGACCAGCTGGATGGCGTTGAAGGTGGCGGCGAAGTCCTCCGGCGCCACGCGATAGTGCACCTGGAAGGAGGTGTTGGCACCCTCCAGGGTGATGTCCGCCATTTCCAGTTCCAGCGGCTGTTCGCCGTGGATATCGACGCGGAACTGCCCTCCCCGGCGCAGCAGCAACTGCTGTACCAGAGCGTGGAAACGCTTGCGGTCGGTGATGCAGTGGGCGCCGAAGTCGGACTGGCGCAGGGTCGGCAGGATGCCGATGGGCACGATGCGGCCACCGAAGTCCGCGGCGACGCCGCGCAGGTAGGCCAGGCGCTCGAGTATCTCCCGTTCCAGGGCGGCGAAGGGGGCCGCGTCCAGAGCGCGTGGGGTGAGGTTGTACTCCAGGTTGTAGCGGTTCAGCTCCAGCGCGAGCTGCGCATCGCCCGCGGCGTCGAGGATCTCCTGGTTGGCGTGCAGGGGACGGCCGTCGGCGTCGACGATATACATCTCGAGTTCGGCGCCGACGGAGCCCGGCCCGGCGCCGAAACCGGGCCGCGCCAACAACGCGCGCAACGCGTCGAGGTCGCCCTCCAGGGCCTGGCGAAACGCAGCGTAGTCGTCGGGCGCGAATTTCGTCCTGTCGATTTCTATGCCCATACGGGTTCCGCCTGGCGCACGCAGCGATGCGCGGTGTTTACGGGGCGTGTCCTTCGCGCTGCGGATTGGACGGCGATGGAGCGCCTGGTACAGGTCGACAATACTGGATTCCCGCTTGCGCGGGAATGACCTTGCGCAAGCTTGTGACACGCTTGCGCGGGGATGGCGTGGCTGCTGGATTCCCGCTTGCGCGGGAATGACGGGGTTCAGGGGCCGGCGGCGCGGGGCTTACTCTGCTATGGCGAAGGTCATCTCCACGGTCACCTGGTAGCTGTTTTCGCCGCTGGCCACGGGTACGCTGGCGTCGCTCATGGCCATCTCGGCGCGGGCGAAGGGCAGCGGCTGGGACTGACGCGAGCGCTCGGCGATCTCCAGGATCGACCCCAGCCTGACGCCGGCGGCATCCGCCAGCGTGCGCGCCTTGCCCATGGCGGCCTTGACCGCCCGCCGTCGCGCCTTGTCGAGCAGCGGTGCCGGGTCCTGGTTGGCGAAGGCGATATTGCCGCCCTCGTTTACGCCAAGGCGCACCGCGGCGTCCAGCGCCTCGCCGACGCGCCCGACGTCGCGCAGCCGCACGGTGAGGGAGTTGCGCACCGTGTAGCCGGTAAAGCGGCGCGCCTGCCCATCGGCGCCGGGCACGCGTTGCAGGTGGGCGTAGTTGGGGTGGATGGAAAAGCCGCTGGTCTGCAGGTCGCGGTCGGCCACGCCCAGGGAACGCATGGCGTTGAGCACCTGCGCCATGGCCGCGGAGCTGGCGTCAACCGCCTCTCCCGCTGTGGGCGCCTCGCGGTTCACGGTCAGCGTCAGCACCGCCATGTCCGGCGCCCCGGCCGCGCTGCCGGTAGCGCTGACCTCGATCTGCGCATCGTCCGCCTGCGCGGCCAGCGGGAACACTGCGGTGAGCAGCACGAGGACGCAACGGCACAGAAAACTTTTCACATCGATCTCCATCAGGTGGTGGCGGGGTCGGCGGCCAGCGCGCGCCGCACTGCCGGTAACAGGGGCGCATCGGGGTCGTGCGCGGTAGCGGCCAGCTGTGCGCGCATGGCCGGTGTCCAGAAACGGCGCAGGTGATCGGCGACCTTTGCCGCGACGACGGCCTCGTCGCCCCAGGCGGCCAGGTTGCGCGCGATATCGTTGGCCATCTTCACCAGGTGGTCCGGCTGCGTCGCGCTCACGACTTGCCGGCCTCCGCCAGCAGTTCACGCTGGCGCGCGTCGAAACTGCGCTGTCGCTGTTGCCAGGCCGAGGGCTCGCTGACCTTCGTCGCCTGCACGGCGGTCACCTTGTACTCGGGGCAGTTGGTGGCCCAGTCGGAGTTGTCGGTGGTTATCACGTTGGCGCCGGACACCGGGTGATGGAAGGTGGTGTACACCACACCGGGCTTGACGCGCTGCGACAGCCGCGCGCGCAACACCGTGTTGCCCACGCGCGACGCCAGCCCGACCCAGTCGCCGTCATTGATACCGCGATCCTCGGCGTCGAAGGGGTGGATCTCCAGCAGGTCCTCGGCGTGCCAGGCGGTGTTTTCCGTGCGCCGGGTCTGCGCGCCGACGTTGTACTGGGTAAGGATGCGCCCGGTGGTGAGCAGCAGCGGGAAGCGGCGATTGGCGCGCTCGGCCGTGGGCACGTACTCGGTCAGGGCGAAAAAGCCCTCGCCGCGCACAAAGCTGTCGACATGCATGGTCTCGGTGCCCTGCTGCGCCGCGTCGTTGCAGGGCCACTGCACACTGCCCAGCGCGTCCAGCTTGGCGTAGCTGACCCCCGCGAACGTCGGCGTCAGCCGCGCGATCTCGTCCATGATCTCGGACGGGTGGCGGTAGTCCATCGCGCATCCCATGGCATTGGCCAGGTCGACGGTCACCTCCCAGTCCTCCTTGCCGGACAGTGGCGGCATGACCCGACGCACCGGCGAGATACGCCGTTCGGCGTTGGTGAAGGTGCCGTTTTTTTCCAGGAAGGAGGCGCCGGGCAGGAACACGTGGGCGAACTTGGCGGTCTCGTTGAGGAACAGGTCCTGCACCACCAGGCACTCCAGGGAGGACAGGGCCGCCTCGATGTGCTGGGTGTTCGGGTCTGACTGGGCGACGTCCTCGCCCTGGCAGTACAGGCCGCGAAAGCCCCCGTCGATGGCCGCGTCGAACATATTGGGAATGCGCATGCCCGGCTCCGGGTCCAGGGTCACGCCCCAGTCCTGTTCGAACTGCGCGCGCGTGGCGGCGTCGGACAGGTGGCGGTAGCCGGGCAACTCGTGGGGGAAGGAGCCCATGTCGCAGGAACCCTGCACGTTGTTCTGCCCGCGCATGGGGTTCACGCCCACCCCCTCGCGGCCGAGGTTGCCGGTGAGCATGGCGAGGTTGGCGATGGCCATGACGGCGGTGGAGCCCTGGCTGTGCTCGGTCACGCCCAGGCCGTAATAGATGGCGCCGTTGCCGGCGCCGGCGTACAGTCGCGCCGCCGCGCGCACCTGCGCCGCGGGCACGCCGATAGCCTCCTCCAGGGCTTCCGGCGACTGGTGCGTATCGCCGATGAACGCGCGCCAGCACTCGAAGGCCTCGTGCTCGCAACGCGCGCGGATGAAGGCCTCGTCGTGCAGGCCCTCACTGAGGATGGTGTGGGCCATTGCGTTGAGTATGGCGACATTGGCCCCGGGGTTCACCGCCAGGTGAAAGTCCGCGCGCACGTGCGGCGCGTCCACCAGCTCGATGCCGCGCGGGTCGATGACCACGAGCCGCGCGCCCTGGCGCAAGCGCCGTTTCAGGCGCGAGCCGAACACCGGGTGCGCCTCGGTCGGGTTGGAGCCGATGACGACGACCACGTCCGCCTTCTCCACCGAGGCGAAGGTCTGCGTGCCGGCGGACTCGCCCAGGGTAGTTTTCAGGCCGTAGCCCGTGGGCGAGTGACAAACGCGGGCGCAGGTGTCCACGTTGTTGTTGCCGAAGCCCGAGCGCACCAGTTTCTGGATCAGGTAGACCTCCTCGTTGGTGCAGCGCGAGGAGGTGATGGCGCCGATACTGTTGCGCCCGTGACGCGCCTGTATGTCGCGCAGGCGGCGCGCGGTAAAGCCGATCGCCTCTTCCCAGGACACCGTGCGCCAGGCCTGGTCGATACTGTCGCGGATCATCGGCCGCGTGATGCGGTCGGCGTGGGTGGCGTAGCCGAAGGCGAAACGCCCCTTGACGCAGGCGTGGCCGGCGTTCGCGCGGCCGCCCTTGTCCGGCACCATGCGCACCACCTCGTTGCCGCGCAACTCGGCGCGGAACGCGCAGCCCACGCCGCAATAGGCGCAGGTGGTGGTCACCGTGTGCTCGGGCACGCCCTGCTCGATGACGCTGTTCTCGGTGAGCGTGGCGGTGGGACAGGCATTCACGCAGGCGCCGCAGGACACGCACTCGGACTGCATGAACGGCTCGCCCTGCCCGGCGCTGACCACGGAGTCGAAACCGCGGCCGGCGATAGTCAGGGCAAACGTGCCCTGGGTCTCCTCGCAGGCGCGTACGCAGCGCGAGCAGACGATGCACTTGGCCGGGTCGAAGGTGAAATAGGGATTGGAGGTGTCTTTTTCGGCGTCGAGGTGTCCGGCGCCGTCGAAACCGTAGCGCACCTCGCGCAGGCCCACCTCGCCGGCGGTGTCCTGCAACTCGCAGTCGCCGTTGACCGCGCAGGTCAGGCAGTCCAGCGGGTGGTCGGAGATGTACAGCTCCATGACGTTGCGCCGCAGGCGCGCCAGTTCCGGCGACTGCGTGCGCACGCGCATGCCTGGACTCACCGGCGTGGTGCAGGAGGCGGGAAAGCCTTTCATGCCCTCGACCGCCACCAGGCACACGCGGCAGGAACCGAAAGCCTGCAGCGAGTCGGTGGCGCAGAGTTTCGGCACCTTGATGCCGGCCTCGGCGGCGGCGCGCATCACCGAGGTGCCGGCGGGGACGGTGACATCCACGCCGTCGATGCTCAGCGAGACGGGCTCGCCCCCGGTGGCCGGCGGCGTGCCGTAATCGCGTTCGGGTTCGTAAAACTGCATCATAGCGCCAGCCCCGTCATTCCCGCGCAAGCGGGAGTCCGGGGTCCTCCTTTGTGGGTCGCGCCAGCCCCGTCACTCCCGCGCAAGCGGGAATCCAGGGCCCTCCTTTCTTTGTAGGTCGCGCCAGCCCCGTCATTCCCGCGCAAGCGGGAATCCA
>MDSW01180908.1_pt1 | contig 55596 bp, 60 predicted proteins | sample 811171 | NCBI WGS metagenome assembly MDSW01 (sample SAMN05326641, study PRJNA326480) | marine metagenome | isolation source: seawater | place: Atlantic Ocean: North West | collected 2012
TATTATTAGACATAGCATTCATATTATTAGACATAGCATTCATATTATTAGACATAGCATTCATATTATTAGACATATCATTCATACGTATATTTATTTAAATTATATTAATATTTTAAGATAGTGTAACCATTCAACCAAATGGGTGACTGTAAGTACCTTCCGTATCATATTTAGATTGTTTAACAGAAGTAGGTCCCATTTTATTACGCACAATTCGTATCGAAGCATTATCTTTGATTAATTGATTAAATTCCGAAGAATCATCATAAGGGTCAAACCTCCTGCTCTTACTTCTGCTCCTGCTCTTACTTCTGCTCCTGCTCTTACTTCTGCTCCTGCACCTACTCTTACTTCTGGTCTTACTGTTACTCCTGCTCCTTCGTCTAGTTTTATTCGGACTTGGATTCCTACCAATTCTACTTCTCTCTTGCTGTTCCTTTCTAGCCATGTAATTACGAAACACATTACTAAAATTGTTTCCTTCTTTAGCCTCTTGAGAATCCATTTTTGCCTGTTTAACTTTATTTGCCCGTTTTCTCGTAGTCGTAGCCCTAAGATCCAGATTATTCATATTTGTTTTAATCATCTCATCTATATCTCTAAACGTAGTTTTTATAGGGGAGGTTCTTCTAGTCATAGCTCCTCCTCTTAATCTCGATTTCATTATAGTAACAGTATAGAGAATTATTTAAAAATCTACTATAATACTATAATGAAAAAATCGGTCTTATATTCAGTAGGTTATCATGGCCCAGAAATATTATTCACATTATTAGTATTTATTATTATAAAAACAAACCTAACAAACGTAATAAACCTAACAAACCACCTACTTTTCGTATTTTTAATAAACGCATTCAATATCGAACTAAATATGGTTCTTAAATATATAATTAAACAACCAAGACCCCAAAGAGCGATTAAGATAAATAAACAAGACGTCAAACATAGCAAAACATACGGAATGCCTTCCGGACACGCCCAATTAGTATTCCATAATTTAGTTTATCTATCACTTCTAACAAAAAATAATACAATCACAACCGCCTCATCATTCGTCGCATTATTAACACTCTATCAACGATATGTATTTCGCATGCACACCTTTTCACAATTAATGTGTGGGTCCCTACTAGGATCACTAAGCGGTTACTTATTCTATAAAGCATACGTATGTATATCGAATCGCAACACACAAAAAGATATCAAAAGCGCCAATATTAAAAATATCCAATCTAATTAAATTTATGATAACCATTTTGCGAAACCCTATTATCTAATCCAGGATAATCATTCAAATAATCACCGCGATAGGTAGGTTTTTCACTGCAATGACCACGACACGAAGGTCTACTACGATGTTCATTCGTGCTATAATAATCAAATGGAACCCCACAGTGAACGCACCGTTTCTTGCTACATAAACAACAACTAAACAACAAACCCATTATATATTATGCTTTATATATTATGCTTTATATATTATGCTTTATATATTATGCTTTATATAGCATAATTCCAAATACAATAAATATAATTAAAACATTTAAAGTAACACCACTACTATATATTGGACAACTAACAGCAACCAAAAAATTAAAAAATTTTTAAAAAATTATATTACCCATATAATTAAAATGTTGTCCGTAAGCAGGTATTTTCGTGATCGAGGTCGTCGTCGTGGTGTTCTTCGTGGTGTTCTTCGAGGTCGTCGTCGTGGTGTTCTTCGTGGTGTTCTTCGAGGTCGTCGTCGTAGGTCAAAGCTGGAGGGTCGTCGTTGTCAACGAAATCATTCTTTCATTATGTGTTTAAACACATAAACTGTCCATAAAGAATTTTTTCACGCGAAAGATTGCGCACACAACTGTGAAGACGCAACAAGTAGCAAATTAATAAAAGATATTATATGGGCAAAAAATCCAATGTAGATACCGGCGCAAATCCAATTTGGTAATCTTTTATTAATGACAAAAAACAAAATAAATTAAAAATTAAAATTTAAAATTTAAAAATTAAAATATTTTTTTTTCAGTTTATTTTTCAATCAAAAAGTTAATATAATTATTGCACGATTAGCTATCGTATTACTATTAACTAAAATCCGTAGCGGTATAATGGTATCAAACAGCAAAAAAAAATTAAAAAGTTTACTCGAATAACATACATATGTTTGGTTAATATATGATTATAAAAAGAGAAACTGTCAATGTGCTATTACATAAAATTAGACAGTTTTCAAAATATAAATCATATAAGGTTGTATTTTGTATGTTATGTGTGCCCTGTTAGCTCAGTCGGTTAGAGCGTCTGACTGTTAATCAGAATGTCATTGGTTCAAGTCCAATACGGGGCGCAAATATAAATAATAAAAAATATAAATAATTACTATTCAGTAAATTTGAATACTAATTATTAAAATCTAAAGAATTATTCATTCTACACAAATATTTAAAGATATAAACCCTATTAATATTAATCATACTGTATGGAAATAAAAGACCACAGCCAGATTTTATGTAATGATTACACAGAACTAAACAATATATTTAATGCATCTGATTGGTCACTTACAACAAACGAAATAAATAAAATTATTTACACATCACGCCACAACGAATTCGAAGAATTCACAATAAAAATTCTAAATGAAAAAATCGAAGTTTCCGTACCAATGCCAAATAGCGAGGTCTTATATAAAACCACTCTTCGTAGTAGCGAAGATGTAATCGACTATTTACAAAAACACGTAAACAATTTAACAGACGACATGAACGATTCTGATACAGAAAACGACAACTAATAAATTATTTTCACATATAATAAATTATTTTCACATATAATAAATTATTTTTATATAATAATGTCATCATTAGAATATAAAAAACAATTAGTTAAAAATTTATCAAAAAGTATCGAAAACTTTTTATTCAAATATACAAAAAACAACGCAATCAGTGGATACATAGTAGCAATGATCCATTGGTTAGTAATGTACATAGTATATATGTACATTTTGCTAGGAAATGTCAACAAATTTTATTATCTATCTTGTGTATTCCTAGTGATAACATATATATTACACATCTATTTTTCCGGATGTATATTGATTCGCATTGAACGAATAATATGGAACACGGACAAATGGTGGGGAATATGGACATTATTTTTCCTCTTTTTACAAAAACTAGGAATAAGAATAACAAAAACCCTAACAAATTACACATACACAATATGGGTTATTTATGTTACCATAATTATAACACTAAAATTTCTCATAAGTAACAAAAATAAAAAATTTAAAATAAAATAAATTAAAATAAAAAACTGCCTTATCTACTGCCTAATCGTTTTATTTCCGCCCTCTTTTCTTTTTTATATTATTTTCTTTTTTTTTCTTTTTTTCTTTTTTTAATTTTTTTCTTTTCTAAAATTCGTCATCTTCAACGTCCGAGTCACACATATCTGCCCAACTCATCTTCGGTGTGAACATCTTGCGCTTCTTACCTAAAACCGTCGTCGTATCCTCTTCTTCGACTTGCACCTCCACCTTCACCACCATCTCGTCTTCGACTTGCACCTTCTCTTCGACTTGCACCTTCTCTTCGACTTGCACCTTCTCTTCGACTTGCACCTTCACCACCATCTCGTCTTCGACTTGCACCTTCTCTTCGACTTGCACCTCCTTCTTGGGAACAGGCATAACCAGAGGTGGTGGTGGTGGCAATGGAGGAAGCGGAGCCATAGGAAGCGGAGCCATAGGAAGCGGAGCCAAAGGAACCGGAACACAATACTGATTGTATTGCATCCTCTTCTTCTTGTTCGCTAGAACCGGACACCTGCTCACGGTGTGGCCCTTCTCGTGACAATACCTGCACTCGATGGAGAGCAAGTATGGACACACCACCACACCATCCGGACCAGGACGGTCGCGTAGCCAATGAGACTTGTATTCCTTCTCACTCTTCCCCGCCTTGAAGCACATGTTGCAGAACGGATTCATAGTTGCGATTATTTCGTATTCTTGTTTTGATTGTGTGAATCTACATATTGGTTGATTTTCATTTCAATTTTTTTTCAAAGTAGCAAAATCCATAAAATAACAAAATCCATAAAATAATAAAGTCCATAAAATACCAAAATAAAATTGATTTTATTTTGGTCTAAAACTGAGAAGGTAGCAAACATTTATACGTTGTCAAAAAATAAAAAAAAATGCAATCGCTGGATTTTGCCAGATTTGGAACGTTGCTGGAACGTTCCAAAATGGATAGCAAGCTCCATCAAAGCGAAGGCGTCCGTTGGTGTCTATCAAGAGAAACCGACAAGGATGATACAAGACGCGGTGGAATAATGGCCGACGAAATGGGACTAGGTAAGACAATTCAAATGCTCGGAGTCATCGTATGTAACATAAAGAAACACACACTAATCGTCCTCCCCAAAGCCTTGTTGAATCAGTGGATCAAATCTGTTAATGATGTTTTTAACCATGAGCCAATACTGTATCACGGTCAAAATGTAAAAAATCTAACCGAAGAAATCCTTACAAATAATCCAATCGTCATCACAACCTACGGAATGTTAAATAATAAAAATAACGATAGTTTACTCCACATGATAAAGTGGGACCGCATCATATTTGACGAGGCTCATCATCTTCGCAATAAAAAAACACGTAAACTCGAAGGCGCACAAAACATGAAATGTACAAATAAAAAATGCATACTATGGTTCGTAACCGGCACACCCATTCAAAACCGCCTATCAGACCTACATAGTCTCTATAAATTACTAGGGATTCCTAAAACTGAATATAGAAATCCACAAAACCACACCAATCTAAAAAAAAAATACATAATCAAGCGCACAAAAAACGAAGTAAATCTAAATATACCTAAAACCAACGAGAAAAAAATATATATTGACTGGCAAAACGAATCGGAACGAGACGTCGCCGAAGAACTCCATACATATTCCGCTACTAATTCTCAACCCTTCTCTATCGAAAAATCCAAATTCGCGAATCCGTACATGAAACCAACACTTCCGTTCACTATGTTTTCCAAGCAACTATGTGTCTGTCCAAAAGCATTTCAACCACATTTAACAAATCTATTAAAAGAAGACAAAGAAGACTTGGAAGAACCAATTAAAAATATGCTCGTTAAAACGGGTAATAGCAAAATGGACACAGTCATCAAAACCATAACACAGCGAAAAAATAACCGTAAAAAGTTGATATTTTGCCAATTTAGAACAGAGATTAACACCGTTAAGAACGCCCTAAAACTCCACGGATTTAACGTCGACGTGGTAGATGGCACCACCTCACAAAATAAACGCAAGGAAATTCTCGAGAACCAAGACAAACCCACAAATCAAGATTCAAATTACACACTAATTTTGCAAATACAAGTTGGGTGCGAGGGGCTAAACCTTCAATCCTTTAGCGAAGTATACTTCTTAAGTCCCAACTGGAACCCAGCAATCGAAGACCAAGCAATCGCGCGTTGTCACAGAATCGGTCAAGAACAAGAAGTTGACATATTCCGATTCTACATGAACGATTTCGACCGACATTCAATCAGTTTAGACACATATATAAAAGATACCCAAAAAGAAAAACGTTCAATTATGATATAACCAAAAAACCTATTCTATGTAACGTTAAGATACTATATATATAATATTTTTTTAACAATTATATATATATAATGAAAAATACTAGGGGTAAATTTTCAGATGAAGTTTTGAGTTTAGTTCAATGTGAATTAAAACCATCACAATGTGTATATAATCCTCCTACCAATAATGAAATCGAAGAGTTATGTGCTGAAAAAGGTATTGATGACAAATATATTCCAACAGTAATTAAGATATTCAATAATATAGAAGGAAGTAGTGGTGGTGCTGCTGCTGCTGAACCGTCATCTAACTCAGAAAGTTCTTCACCAAGTACTTCACCAAGTCCCTCATTAAGTACATCAGCAAGTAGTTCTGATGATTCGTTAACACCGTCAGATTATGTATCAAGAAGCGGATACACACAGACTCAACAACTAAATTACGTAGACAGAGTACTATTACAACTACTATTAGGTGGTATAGGAATAGGGGTAACGATAGGTGTTGTCGGAATATCGGGAGCAGAAAAATTCTTAGTATCCCAGGGTATAATGCACCCATTATGTAAAGGTCCACTTGATCGTCTTGCCAGGGAATTTGCAAGACAATTAGAACCATCATTAGCAGGTCCGACGTGTGATGAGAGATTAAATAAAGCGGAAAGTATATTGAAATGGGCAAGCGGAATAATAACTGCTTCATACAGTCAATTAACATGGAACAACTGGTCAGAATTGAGATTACTATTGAAAGACCGCTTCTTTGAACCGATGGAAGTACAAAAAAAGATAACAATAAAGCAAAGAAAAAAAGCTAAAAAGGAAAAAACACGAAGAAGAGAAAAAAGACAAAAAGAGAAAAAACGACAAAAAAAGAAAGAAATGAGTTCAAGAAAAAAGCGTTCAAGCAAGCTACCATCACCCAATGGACCTAGTGGTTCAAATCCATCACTTAGTAAAACAAAATCACGCTCACGCTCAAAATCACGCTCACGTTCAAAATCGAGCTCAAGAAGACGGCCCCGAAGAAGCAGAACTTCAAAGTGATAAATAAAAAATGTATAAAATTAAAAAATTTCATACATTTTCTTCATAATTTCCACTTTTCTGTTTCAATAATTTTTTAACACTTTCTCTATTTTCCAGAATAAGTTCTATATCTCCATCGCTCATATCGACATGTGTTTCACTACAACCGACCATAAGACGTTGTAATATATCACCTCCACATTGTTCAGGCGACACATAATTATCCGGTAAAATTAACGTAGCACACTTATCCAAACAACAAAAACAGCACAGTTTATGTAAAAAAAAACATATCTTATAGTTTTTTTTTATTTCTGCGTTAGTGATTTCTTGCTGAAAAATTTTATCTATCATAGAAAATGCCGTATTCAAAAACAAAATAGTATCGATTAAATTTTTTTTTTGTTTAAATAAGAGAGATACTCTTTCCTTGTATTTATCGGAAATATTGTAATTATCTCTCTTCTGTATTTGATTAATAAACCTAATTTCATTTTTAACATTTTTCAAATTCGTCAAAGTTTTAGCCTTGTAATCGTCTATTTTTTTTATTATAGAAAAAACATTTGTATTATAAATCAACGGATATGTATAACGAATAAAACGCGGAATAATAAACTGATTTGTCTCTTTGATGTCACCTATTTTTTCTTCCACACTTTTAATATTTTCTCTCATCTGACTAATAAGTTTTGTTTCTGCATCTTGTCGTTCTTCATACATACTATATATTTTATTACGTTGAGAGTCCGAAATCCATTGTTTTCTTTTTTCATCACTATGTGGACACATATATTCGATGACCTTTTTGTGTTCACACCACTGTCGTATGACATTGTCCGAGGTAAGTATTGGGTTGCTGAACAAAAGGACGTTTCCAGATTGAAATTCAACATATGTCTGCAACTTATCATATTGATGTGAAGAAATCTTGTAAGCTTCAGCCGAAGCATCTAGTTTTAAATAATTAATAATGGCTAACAAAAACGCAATAAATGCCGAAATAGCCGACAACACAATCTCTCCTTGTAAATGACAATGCAACGGTGACTGTAATACCGAAACCAGCGCCGATAAAAAAATAGCCGGCAACATCAAACGATTAAGAATAATTACGGTATAGTTACGCGATTCCATATAAATTATTTTCTGTCCTTTCAAATAACTAGCAAGAATATCAAGCGCCGACGAATAACGATGTATAATATCCTGTTCATACGACTTGTTTATCTGTCTACGCACATTGTTATACGATAATTTCTTATAATGAATTGAATCATCAACATCCTCATATTCAACACCAACCCCTTCAACACCAACCCCTTCAGCCCCAGCCCCAGCCCCAGTCCCAGCCCCAGCCCCAACCTTTCCAATTTTTTTACTGAATCTTCTAGTCGTTTTCTTATTATCGTTAACTGCATTACGTCTTACCTTAGTATTATATTCCATTTCGTAATGCGTCGGCGAAGAGTGCACATTATCGCTATCCGAATCAACATCCGTATCCGTATCACTAGGTTCGCTCCCTATCCCTCTTTCACTAATAAACAAACGACGCGAAGCCGTATTTGATTCTACACTAGATGCAGAACCTGATAGTTTATTAATAATATTGTTATCAAGATTAACTAAATTAAATTTATGAGCACCACCGTTATCAACATGACCATTATTTGAAAAATCATTAGTATTTAAATTATCCAAACTAAGTTTAATATTAGATAAATCTTGAGTCATTATAACTTATATAGAAATTTATTTACAAACCAGTAGATCCAAATCCACCACTTCCACGATTAGTAATACCCAAATCATCTTCCTTATCAACGAGTGTAACCAAAATAGGATAACTCAAATCTGGTGGACAAATCTGGACCACCCGCATCCCCCTCTCCACCGTAAATCCTTCACCATCACCCATCACCTTTCTATTATCAAAAGCAGCAATAATATTACCACGATATCCAGAGTCAATAATTCCTACCGAATTTGAAAGACGCAACGGAGTCTTGGTTCCTGTACTAGACCTCGGATACAAATAATACCCAACAGGTTTACTGTGTTTGCTGATATTATCCATTTTACCCATACTACATTTCACCTCGTGATTGAGTTTATAACCAAGTGAACCCGACATAACAACATGTTCGATTGGACTAAATAAATCGAATCCCGAATCAAATTCAGCCCCAACATCCTCAAAAATACATTTACGAACAACCGAATTATGTTTTTCCACAGCATTCACATATAGAACACGAACACTCTCATCCACATCATCACCCACAAATAGTTTTAGTTCAAAATAAGGCTGTAGAATATTACATTCTTTTTCATTATTTGAAGTATTATTTGAAGTATTATTTGAAGTAGGACGCATCGCCACAGCAATCGAACCAATATCGTTATTCACAACTGCTGCCATATACAAACTATTATGGTGTTGTATTTATATCAATTTTATATAATTATTAGATTCATTATATAAAACTGAGCATAAAACATAGTATAAAATATATATAAAATTTTTTAATAGTATGGTTACTGACAATCTCCCCAATTCCAATCATTAGGAAATCCTCCTCCTGGCGTGGTGTAATTAACGTTACATCCAGAATTATGGTTAATCCACTGTGGCCAATGCGCCTTACATTTGGGCGTAGGTAAACAATTATTGATAAGCAACCCACTCTTCATATATTCACTAGAAGATATTGCGCCAGTCGCCGATGGTCCTACCGCTAGCACCCCCGTAGTTTTACAATCATTATTACACGACCCAGCATCTTCGCTATCAGCAACACACGTAGTGGTCGTCATGTTATGAACACTGTTAATATATCCACCTTGTGAGTGTTCTAGCTCATTAAATACTTGCACCCAATCCTTCGTAGTTTCAGCCGTGCATCCTTCATAGAAGACCGATGTAGGATTACGAATGCTACTAGCAATGTAACCTGAATTATTCATATTGGACCGTTTGATGATACTTGGATCATTGCTACTACAGTGACTGCTGCTACGTCCTAACGATGATTGACCAACCCAACCTTGATTTCGGTGTCCTCCATTTAAGGAAAATCCGCGTCCATAACCCGAAACAGGATGGTTCATTCCTCTTGATTTACGTTTCATTGCAACAATAGACATATAAATTAGACAAATATAAAAAACCTGTTATTTGGATTTTTTTCCAAACACCTTTTTAAGAAATGATAAAGTTGGCTATCATGTAAATCATCTAAATTATATTCTAATGATTCAACTATTAATAATCCGACACTGTAATATAAACACGACACACTTGTATTAAAAGGCAATTCTTTATTTTTACTCTTATAAAAATCATTTAATTCAGGAGCCATAAATTTACTTTTAAAATTAATTGGACTGGTAATAGTAACAGAATCACTGCCCAAAATATCGACTATTTTATCGTTTTTCTCATGATAACTATTAATAATATACCAATCCTCATTAATAACACTAATGTCATCCACTTCAAGAAATAGAAAACTCTTATTAAAACTAGCAAGTATTTCTATTTGGATACCTAAACAAATAGCCAACCGTTGCCCTTTATAATAATCTAACTTGGTATCAATCTTATTTGATTTATTTGTTTGAATCACAATATTATCGTTTTCACTATACCATGACCCACTCCATCCATTTTGAATCAGTCCATTAATTAGTGCTTTATTGATTTCATTATTTTGTAAAAAAATATTTTTCATCTTGTATGTGCTCATTAAATAACACTAATAAAATAAAAACAACCAAAACAACCAAAACAAAACCCATAAAAACATCAATATTTACTAGCATAACACTTCCAATATAAAGGAAAATTATACACGATTTTAATTTCATCTCCATTTAGTAGTTTTTTTTTTATACTTTCTGCATATTCAGTCGAAGGCCATTCATTAAAATGAATAAAAACACATTTATAATCGACATTATTTTTATTTTTTTTATTAATAATATCTACTTTCTTAATACAATTTGATTTTAATATATTTTCAAACGTTTTTTTAACAAATGCCCAGTTTGTAGTTTTGAGTGTATGAGGTATACAAATGCTAGGTAAAGCTCTGGTAAATGTCGTATCATGATTGACCATCTAATGTATTATAAGAACAATTATTAAAATCAATTTTAATAATAATATTCTTCCAAAATCTCATATATCAAAGATATCGGTTCTTCATATATTTTTAGCTATTACAAAAAAAAATTGAAATAGAACCAACCCTATGTATGAGTCAAACACCTACATTACATAAAACATTCCAAATAAATATGCCCTTCAATACTATGAAGAACAATTCTAATATGTTGAAGAAAAATAACCGTTTTGACGTTTTAAAGGAAACTTCTGAACGCAGAAGTAATACTCGCAACCAAAACAAAACAAAGAACCCAAAAAGAAAGCATTACCAAAAGGGAGGCAACGATTACCAAAAGGGAGGCAAGCATTACCAAAAAAACAGTAATAATAACAACGTATCATTTAGTAACAATTATGAATTATTTCCTGAATTGTCTACTAAAGATATTCCTACAAATGAAACCAATCCAACGCATATGAATTATGCAGAAGTAACAAAACCTGTTGAATGTACAATTGAAAAGAATGAAGTCCAAGAAGGTTGGGTAAAAATATCTCTTGTCGATAACAAAATTGTTTATTCAAAGAACAAGAATGATGTAAAGAGAGAAATGGATATTAGAAATATTCAAATTCCTCTAATAAATGGGCTAGATAATGACCAACAAACCCAGGTACAAGATATGGTAATGAGGTGGGAAACTTTCCGCAACAATGAGAACGAAATGTATGAAGAAATGTCTCCGTTCTGGCACGAAAAAAGTCTTCTAGATCCACTAAGCGACGATTGTTATTCAGAACCATCAGATGTTGATGAAAGCAGCGACGAAGACATGGACGAAGACCTTGATGAATATTATGATGATCTTTAAGTTAAACTTTAATAATGTTAATCTAGATATTATATAATGTCTGATGAAGAACTAGATGACGAATGGTTGGAATCATATAAAATACTTGAAAATGATTATAATGATTTTTATAAAAAGAATACAGAAAACATAGAAATGTATTTTTTTTACGTCAATATTAACAATGAATTAGAGTCAATCAACAAAATGAATTATATATTAGACAGTAAATCGAAAATAACCAAGAATAATATGATAAAAGTAATCAAAGAAAATGAAATAAAAAACAATAAGAAATACAAGGTGAAACACATAGTTAAATATAACATAACCTTGGAACCCGATGAAATTATTCATATGTTAAAGGTAGATAATGAGGAAGGTCACAATTTTATGTCGCAAGAGACCTATAATGGCGATATCCATTTTTCCGACACAGTATGCATATTACAAGATTTAAATTCTCTCTACATTATTTTTTCCGAAGTGAATAAAAAACGCACCGTAGCAAATACCGGAGCAAATACCAGAAAAATAAAATTCCGTAAACCAACAAAAACAAATGTAGACAACACACGTCGCAAAAGAGTTTAAAGATTTAAAACCATCATATATTATTCATATGGAAAAAGCCACTATAAAATTAGGTGAAAACAATCACCGCGAATATAATTGGTCCAACAATACAAAAGACAAATTAACCCAATTTTTTTTCCAAGTAGTCCGAACATCAGACACCGATGAAATAAATAAAATAAAACAAATATATAGCGAATTGCTTATCGAATGTTTTTTCAGCAATCCTTCACTAAATATGATAACCCACAAGTATGTTGTATTAACAATACCTCTCCACACACGTGACATAATAGTAGGAAAGGGTGAATATCAACTATTTTATGTACTCATCGGAGTATTGTGCAAAACAATAGATAATTATATAAAAAACCCAACTTATAAAGCAGTAAGCACTGAATTAATGAAGGTCGTAAAGTTAATGATTAAAAAAACGCTAGTATCTGAAAATAATAATCATCAATACGGAAGTTGGAAAGATGTTAAATATTTATTAAATTATTTAAAACAAGAATATGGGTGTGAAGACGACATTATAAACCATCCAATATTTGATTACATTATGCATTTGGTTTGTAGTCAAATAAAAACCGATAAAGAAAAAGTAAAGAATAAAGAAAATATATCGTTGATAGCCAAATGGTTACCTAGAGAGAAAAGTAATAAATTCGGTTGGCAGGCTAGACACATCGCCAACGATTTATTTTCCGAATTTATTTCAGAAACAATAAATGAAACCCAAACAGCAATGGCCGAGCGAAAATGTTTGACACATTATAGAAAGTTAATGGCACTTTTAAACACCCGATTAAAAACACCTCAAATTAATCAATGTAATAAAACGTGGGGACGCATCGATTTTGATAAGAATGTAACAAGTATCACATTGAAAAAGCAAAAATTTGCATTTCAGAACATAAATCACAATAATGAACTACGTTCGCTTGCAATCGATCGCACCGAATGTCGCAATAACTATTTAGAATACATTAAACGTTGTCAAAATAATTCAACTAAAATAAAATGCGCCCGCGTAGAAGTAATTGATATGGTTCGCGAAGCGTTGCGTCTCACAGCATATCAACAACATGCGCCCGACGAAAACATCGTATCTGCACTGAATATGCAGTGGGAAGAAAGCGGAAAATCGCTACTACCTCTAGACAATTTCGTAGCAATGGTGGACACGTCAGGTTCAATGACCGCCGAAAATGGAAATCCACTTCATTCAGCCATAGGATTAGGACTAAGAATAGCCGAAAAATCAAAGTTAGGTAGACGCGTAATGACGTTTAGTGAAAAACCGAACTGGATAGACCTAGAAAACGAAACAACTTTAACTGAGATGGCACGTAAGGTAGCCAACGACAGCAGTTGGCAAATGAACACTAATTTTGAAGCGGCAATCGGATTGATGCTACGTTCGTATATTGCCGATGATCTCCACCCCGATGAAGTAAAGAATATGGTGTTAGTAATATTTTCCGATATGCAAATAGATAAGGCCGATAGCAACGCAAAATCAATGAATGAATTAATTAAAAAAATGTTTTCAGACGCAGGAAAATTCACATCTCATCAAACACCCTATGAGCCATGTCATATACTTTATTGGAATTTACGGTCAACAAATGGATTTCCGTGTCTATCCACCGAAGAAAATATTAGTATGTTATCTGGTTTTAGCCCCCAGTTATTAAACACGTTTTGCAACGAAGGTATTGATGGGCTACAAAATTACACACCTTGGAATTGTTTACTGAATCAATTACAAAATGAAAGATATACATGGGTAAAGGAATATATAAATAATATATAAAGAAAAAAATTCTTATATAATAGTATGACTAATAATATTGAACAACAGGATCAAGATTTTTTTTACAATGCCACAAATGAGCTAATCAATAGAACAAATAATGAAAATAGTCGACTACATATGTTAATTCATGAACTGATGAATACCCCAACAATAATAACTTCGTCAAATAATATGGATGCATCGAATGATTTTTTTTCGTATAATTCGTTGGATTTACCATTATCAATTATGTCATCAAATTCAATATCAAATTCAATATCAAATTCAATAATATCTACAATTAACGAGTCAATGAATGAAAAATCTAGATATAAAAAGGTATTGTCTGAAGAAGGAGAAAAAAGTCTAACAAAAGTAAAATATGACAAAACAAAGATGGATTATGATAAATGTCCTATTCTACAGAGTGAATTCGAACCTGACGAAGAAATAACTCAACTACCATGTAAACACTGTTTTAATACCTCGGCAATTGAACACTGGTTAAAAGAAGAAAAATCCATATGTCCTGTTTGCAGGTATGAATTAGATAACGTAGAAAAAAAATGTAATACAGACCTAACACCTACCGATGAGAACACAGATGACGAAGACGCCGATGACGAAGACGCCGATGACGAAGACGCCGAAGATGAATACACAGACAACATGGACATCGACGAAGAAGAAAATAATGTAAATAATGAATCGTCTATATTTAATCTAATAAATTCATTAGAAAGAGCGTCTAATTTGAACAATCGCAATTATTATAATTCTATAACCGAAGACCCTGAAATCCAACAGGCAATATTAATGAGTTTTACCAATTAATAACTAAATCTCATCAATATCAATAAATTCATCATCAGAACCATCAGAACCAGAACCAGAACCATCAGCACCGTCATCCTCGTTAATTTCATTCAAAATATTATTTTTCTGACTAGTAATAGTATCATCCTCAAAAATAATATTATCGCTATATTTACTTTCACCATCATCAAAAGCATTAATTAGATTACTAAAATTAATAGAATTCATAGCTTTTAGTTTATCTTTTTCGCTTGTAGTATATACTTCAAGCAAGTCACACTTTTCCGCCTTATTTGTCCTTGCTTCCCAATCACGAACCCCAACCAATACCCATACTCCCGGAGCAATATTATTATCACGTTTGTCCCGTCCTCTAAATTTATTTCTTATAATACATTGTCGTGTAACACCGTCATTGCAAATGACCTCACAATTTGGACCACCAAGCAATTTAATCACGGCTGCATAATTTTCACCTTCTTCTTCAATTAGACGTAGTTTCCGATTATAAGTAGTATCACTACTCTGAACATGTTTACGAGCCGATTTCTTAGATTTATTACCACCAGTCTTATTCTTAACCATGATTAATTATATTCTAATATAGAGTATTTCTTAATCAATTTTTATAATAAATATATCAAAAAATACAAATATATCAAAAAATACAAATATACAAAAAATACAAATATATCAAATCATTTTAATATGTAAATTTAAAATTAGGTTCAAATACGACACATGGTTCATCTGTAAAATGTAAATCATACCATATTTTCCAGGATACATCATCTATTACTCCAATACTTTGGTCCTGTATTTTTTTAGATTGTTCATCCGGTTCATAACCATACAATTCATAAAAGTCTTCCAATAAATCGTCATTTTCAAATTTTATTTTGTAATCACGCGTGAACGAAGCCTTGAAATGATGAAATCGCTCATCCCAACACGGTGTTCCTTGCGCATAATACTCCCACTTTCCCAAAACGTCCTTCTGCAAATCATCAAATATATTACGAGAAAGATTGAACGAACCAATGCAAGCATCAATACGATATAGTCTTTTTATCGGTAACGTATGGTATATTTTATATTCACATGTATTTTCGTGTTTGTATATAGATTCACAATCATTTTTATCAAATAAACAAATCGGCATAATTTTATCTACAGAACCAGCAATGTGATCAATAAAATTAACTATAACCGAAATAAATAGTACATAATTAGGAATCTTTTTGTGTTTGTTTATATTCAAAAACTTACTATAAATTCCTTTGATTTGTTCCACACCACCACTATAATTATTTTGACACATATTTTCAATGTAAAAGTTAATTATATTAGCAAATAACTCATATTCATTACATTGTTCTAATATCAATAGTTGATAAATATGGTGAGCAATTCCTTCGTAATTTTTTTTATAAATACATATAATTAGATTTTGATATTTTTTTTCAATATTGTTACAATATTTTGGTTTTCTACCTCTAATATTATATTTATGATGTATAAGCTTATTACTTATAAAGCCTTCTATATGTTGACGCATCATAAATATACGTGAACTATTTTTACACTGAATCAAATTTTGTATTATATGAAAATACGTTTCAATGGTAATCGCTTTTTTAAATTTTTTCCTTATAAAAATTTCTAATTTAGGATTAAAATCAAAGTAGAAATCATAATAAATGTTCCAAAACAAATTACAAATATCATATCCAGAGTAATATAGCTCACACACCCAATGATAACTCTCTCTTGTCTTTTTAGACAACAACGAGGATACAAACATAATTATACACTCATCTTTTGCATATAAATATCTAGTTAAGGTATATGATTGTCTATCAGTAACAGAAATACAAGCCATAATAATTAGTTATAATTTATGTATTAATAATAAATATAAATTTATTATCAATTTTTTATTAATTTTTTATTAATTTTTTATTAATTTTTTATTATACTATTGATTTATAAAGACAATACAAATAATTATCTTATCATATCTTATATGAGCAAAAAGGAAATCTCATGGATTGAACTAATCAATGTAATGATAGCCGAACGCAAGAAACAGGGAAAGGCTGCAGGCGTGAAAGATGTAATGGACGATGCCAAAAAAGAATGGTCTCTCATTAAGTCCGGTAAGCACGATAAATATGTAAAAGGAAAACCTAAGATAACACGAAAGAAAGGAAAAAAAAGCAAGAAAAACAAGACAAGCAAATTAGGCAAAAACAAAAATTGCAACGAAGAGGAGACAGTATCCGCCAAAGTCATATTCCAAAAGTGTGACTTATGTAAGAACTGTAAAAAGGAAGTAAATAATTTGTTCAAAATATAAATAGAACAAAATATAAATAAATCAATAAATGGTTTTTTTAATAGAATTATTAAGTAAATCATTTTCTTTATTTAATGTTTCGATTCCTTTATCAAAATCAATATCAATGGAATTAAACGCCTCAAAATATGTTTCTACATTTTCGTTCAAATAAAATATTTCGTAATATTTATTAAACGTCTCGGAAATATTAAATCTTTTCAACGGATTAGGGTGAATGTTATACAATAACAGCTGTGAAAACACCTCATAAAACATATTTTCTACGAATTCATTTGGAAATAATAAATCCACTATACGCAATAATGTAATACTGATTGAATAATTGTCCCATGTTTCATAATATTTGATTAAATTATTGATAATAGTGTTTTTATTACCAGTTTTTAAGTATTTTTTAATTTGTAAAACACATAATTCCATATACTTGCTACGAAACTCGCGTGAAAACATATTCAAACCTTTATTATTTTCAACATATTCCGTCGCTATTTTATTAGAAATATTATCAACATACTTCTTGTCTACATTAGTTCCATCGTATTCGTGAATTAAAAAATTAATAACATGCACTTCTAATGGCCAAACAAAATATTCTGGAGCATAAATATAAAAATAATCTTTCAAATTTTCTTTTTCAAGTTTTTCAATTGGAATAGAGAGACCAAAATCAATAAATTTCATATGATTAAGTTGTGTGTCATACAATATATTGTCGCTTTTCAAATCAAAATGAACAATTTTTTTCTCAATAAGTATACCAATCGCCTTTAACGAAGCCGTATATAATTCCATAATAGAAATCATAAGATGCTTTTTATCATTTGTTTCATTAAAAATAGCCTCAACAACCGGTTTATTTTTAACATATGGAATCTTCATTAACATATATTTTTTATCATCATCCTTTATTACGTCACATTCTTTCAATTGTTCTTCGTGCTTCTTTTTATAAACCTTTATATTCACAGGGCATTGAGAAACAACCGGCAAAAAAAAAAATTTATAAAATTCATTCTTTTTTATAGTTAACCCAATATTTAATTCATTATTTGATGTAAAATTTTTCTTCTGTAGTTTCGTAACAAATTTATCGTTATCATTCTTCTTATTGTCATCTTCATTATCACATTTTAATCCTGGGTAATATACACATCCGAAACCACCCTGACTTAATAAATTGCTCATATAAGTTAAGTCTATATTATTTTATACTATTATTTTATACTATTATTTTATACTATTATTTTATACTATTATTTGCGACTAATAATAAAATATCTATTTTTATAAGTTTTTTTAATCTTATTAATCAAATCATCTTTATCTAATTTTTCAGAATTATTATTTAATCTAATAATCTCTTCTGTCAAAATTTCTTTATAACTATTACAAAACAAATCATATCCGTTTGCTGGTGTAAATCCCTCTTTTTTAATATTTTTATTAATATGATTGTCCATGGATGCTATAATATTATAATCAATCGATATGTAGGGTCGTCTCTTTTTTGGTTTTTTATCCGCCGTACTTTTATTTCTAAAATAATACCTGCCTGATTTATATAGTTTATCTACAACATTTCCTTCATAACCCAAATTCACAAGTCTTTCACCCTCTCTATCAATACTTTCTTTATTTTCATCTAGCCATAGTTTCCATGCTTCTTTATAAGTATCAATATCATCATATTGATGTGTTTTCGAAAAACTTTTTAGAGCATTTACAATGTTATTATCAAAATTAAATCTGTATACGTTCGATATCATGACTTTTTCACTCATCGGATAAGTAATTGCAATACAATATATTATAATTATTAAATCAATTTTATATATAAATGACCGAAACATACACTATTTCATCCCAAATATATTACGATACTTATAATATGTGTTATAAACGTATATTAACCATAGACCGCAAACCTATTTCCACGACATTAAACCAAATTGTAAAACGTGTAAGTATGCCAAAACTATCCGAATTCAAACAATCCACTCCATGCTGTCCAATAGAAAAGTGCATATATGCAATCTACAATCCACACAATCCAATGGAACTACTGAGATTAGAAGATCAATCACTATTAATTACCTATTTAATGGCAAATAATTTTACCATTAATACAGCACTCACACAACTAATGTTAGAAAATCCCATCAAACAATCAAGCGAAAAACAAATAATGTTTTTCATAACAAAGACATAAAAAATCAAGTTATAGAATAAAATTAACGAATAATATTATCAAATATAATTATAGAATAATATTATAAATTGAATAATATTATAAATTGAATAATATTATAAATTGAATAATATTATAAATTGAATAATAAATAAAGTTATTAACATATTAAACAATATGAGCACCAATACAAAAGCGGAAGAACTAATTGCCCAATACAAAGAATCTCTTACCGAGCAAGAACAACTCGTATTAAATATTGCAATTGAACATTTGGAATCGTCATTCGATATAGAAAAAAGCATTGGTTATTTAAAATGGCTTGAAGATTATAAATCCGAACAAGAGGAGAAAAAATAATCAATATATGTTAATAACTAATTAATTTCTCTCCATTTATTAATATGAAGGATGTTAAGATTCAAAAATTAATAAATAATACTTTTGATAAGGTAAAAAATAATAATGGAGGTAATGTAGCTTCCTACATTCCGGAGTTAGCCAAAGCCGATCCCAAACTATTTGGTATTGCGTTTGTATCGTGTGATGGCCAAGTATATGAAGCCGGGAATGCAAATAAAAGCGTACCTATCGAATCCATCAGTAAATTATTTACATTAGCACGCGCTGTAGATAAATTAGGCGGAAAAGAAGTAAGTAAAAAAATAGGCCACAGCGGTAGTTGGCTCCCCTTTAATAGTGTTCTAGCCGCCGATTTGTCACCCACCCACACAATCAATCCATTTGTCAATCAAGGCGCAATGGCGACCACAAGTCTATTGTATACCAAGGACAAAGCCAAGTTTAAACAACATGTATTAGGTAATTTAGATGAATTTGCTGGGAAGAAACTGGCCTTCAACAACGCCGTTTACAAATCGGAAATGAAAACAAACTCGAAAAATATGGCGTTGGCCTACCTCTTACATTCGCATGACCGTTTTTATGGTGATGTCCAAGACAGCGTAGATGTATACACACAACAATGTTCCAAAAACGTTTCGGCCAAAGACCTTGCCACGATGGCGTGCGTATTTGCCAAAGGCGGCATTCACCCCTTTAATGGCAAAAAAGTAATCTCCAACGACACCGCCAATTACGTAATGAGAGCAATGCATCGCTCGGGGTTATACGAATATTCGGGCACATGGGCCGCCGAAGTCGGTTGCGTCTCCGCGAAGAGCGGTGTAGCAGGTGGAATCATCATTATGTTAAAAGGAATAGGCGGCTTAGCCATCGTATCTCCACCACTCGACAAAAACGGCAATAGCGTTCGTGGAATAAGCGCCGGTAAAATTATCACAAACGGCATCTACAAAATAAAAGACGCCCACGAAAAATTCTGCCCCTCGAAAAAGCAGATCAAAATCTCCACGACACGCAAATCAACAACACGCAAAAACTCCTCAACACGCAAAGCATCAAAAAAAGCAAAAAAACAAACCCGAAAGCAAAAGTAAACACACATTAATTTACATTTAATTATACATATAAATTAATGACCATAATTGACCCGTCTTGTCTTTCGCGGTTTCTTACGATAACGACCTCGCCGCGTATTACGACCACTATTAAACTCATCCAACGATAATTGAATCCGCCGCGTCGCCTTTTTAATCCGCCGTTTAATAGTAGAACTCCGCATACCCCCCGCCTGCGGCACCTTGTTTATTTTTTTATCAACTATTTCAGCATACTTCTCAAATTTAGCTAATCCAGTATTAACTGCTTCAAAGTTTTTAATCTCAATAAACTTAAGTAATTTATCAAAAGCACTGTAAATTAGCTGTTTCTTCTTTTTCTCCTGTTCATTTTCTTTCTTATAATCCTTATTATATTCAGCCTTAAAATCATCAATTATTTTTTTCACACCAGATTTTAGATCTGTCTTATATTTCTTAACTTCTTTTTTAAGCGGTTTAAAACTGTTTGAAGCCACAATTTCAGCACCAATCTTAGCCAACAATTCGTCATTATAATGTTGTAAATTTTGTTCTATGATACTTTTATATTCTCCAATAATACTTGGAATATCAGTTCCAGCACCATCAGTTTTTAAATTATCATTTATTCTATCCTTTTCTTTACCAAGAATTTCATTAAGTTTTGTAATTTGCTCTCCTGTTTGTTGATTTTTTTCTTTCATAAGACTGGTTTTCCTTTCTTGTTCCGCATTTTTTTTATCTTCTTCTTGTTTATTTAAAAATTTTTTAATTGTATTATCGTTATCATCTTCTTCATTTTTTACTGTAGGATCTAAATTGTCTACTATTAATTTTACAAGTGATTTCTTAATTTCTTCTTCTTCCTCCTTCTTCTTCTTCTTCTTCTCCTCCTCCTCCTTCTTCTTCGTGTCCTCCTTATTTTCCTCCTCCTCCTCCTCCTCCGCCCCCTTCTTCTCCTCCTCCTCCTCCTGACCTAAATTTTCGTAGGTTGTTTTAATAAAGTCCTTTACAATACCATATAGAACTGGATTATTTTTTTCAATACTTTTTTTATCCACTTCTAAAAGAGTATCAGGTTTACTTTCATTAATAGTTTTAGTAAGAGTTTTATATAAACCAACAAATTTAACCTTTAATTCGGCGTTATTCTGGAGAGCACCTAATTCATCAGTAGTAATTTTTTGTAATTTAAGAAGCTTACCATCTTTTTTTTCATCTCCTCTATAAATACTATCACCCTCACTCTCACCCTCACTAATAATTTTAATTAAGTCCATTAAACTCATAACATGATAATACTCGGATAAAATTTCATTAAGTAATTTAAGGTCGCGTTCCGCTCTCACTTTTGAAAATTCAGGAACACGAACAGCCGTTTTGTCATCTCGATTACGAGCAATATTAATAGCATCTTTATTATAATCTTTATTCTTCCTACTCTCTTTATTTTTCTCATTTTTTGTATGACTAGGTTTAATCAATTTCTTAAATGTTTCTTCTTTAATAAAATTTCCAACACCACCTTTTAAATTTAAAGTTTTTGATAACTCTATATTATTTTGTATGTAGTCACTGGCTAATTCTCGTTCATCTTTCAACGCTTTATAACTCATCTTAAAAGCAGTCGAAAACGAAGAAAAGAAATCATTAATCGTGTCGAGCACGGGTCCCGCTCCCGGAACCATTCTAACCGCCGAACCCGTCAACGAAGGAAGCGATATAGGAGCAAAAAGCCCCACATCCTTCGCCCCCCCAGCAGCCAACAACTTAGATAAATTATAAAGAGTCCGCCCCGAAAGTTGTCCGTAAGTAAACGTCAAATATTGAAACGCATTATTAAGTTTTTCCTGATAAAATTCCAACTCGATATTATTTAATTTTTTCAAATACTGTTTATCAATATTCTTATCCAGTGTACTTATTAGATTAGTTATTTCTATTTTTATATCATTTATTTCTTTCTCTCCATTAGAAAACTCATCTTTAAATCTCTTAATTTTATTTTTCTGATCTGGCGTCAATAAATCGTCATCATCAGGGTGTGTAATTTTATACTGTAATTGTTTATTAACACTTGAATATTGTATAAAAAAACTTAAGAAACTACCACAATCCACAAGAAAGTCAACCATCGCACTATCATCACTACCTTCTTGCTCCTTAGTTATTTTCTCCAATTCCGCCTTCATACCGTTCATCCCACCCGTAAAACTATTAGATAATGCTTGCATCACAGTTAAAATGATACTCGTTATTTTGTCGCTTGTAAAAGTAGAAGTAGTTTTAATAGTATTAGTAATATCTTTCAAACCTTTAACAATTTCATCGGCAGATAGAGACTGTTTATATACACTAGCAGCAGCATGTTCAGTCAAACCCCTTATAGGATCTTTGGTTCCTACCCAACTTGATCCAAGACGACTTTGCGCAAGTCTTCTCGCTTGTTCACCCGCTCCCGTCCCCCCATTAATATTATTACCTCCATATAAAGGATTTACTGTACCATTCATATATATATTAAAAGTGAGCTTTTATTTATGACGAAAACACCGATTTACTGTTGATGTGCCTTAAATTCCGAAAAAGAAATATCTCTCTTATTTCCAGACGATTTCTTAGGCTGACGAGCACGTTTCCACTCCTCTAACTTGCCTTTATGAGTAAATTTGTTCGACTTATCGGTCATGATACGATACCGCCGCCGTTTGATGGAATCTTTCCGAGTCTTGTTTGTATTGTATGATTTGAAGTTGGCAAAAACATCTCGTTCACCCTTTTCTTCCTCCACACCGAGCTTCTCCTTCTCTTCGTCCTCCTTCTTCTGTTCTAATGCTACAGTCTTACTCTTTTCCCATTCTTCCTTGTAATTCACACAAACCGCCTTACAATCGTATTTCACCGCGTATTCGCGCGCCACTGCGTCTAAAGTCATATAAGGAATATTCTTGCTATCGGCATAATACCAATAAGATTCATATTCACTATTGTAAGTCATAATGACTTTACCGAACGGAGTCTCAGTTTCAACAACGTAATTAAATAACCCTTTCAACACCTCCTCACTTAATTCACGATCATCAAGATTTTCTAAATCTACGACAAATCCTTTGTTAAAGTCCATAATTTCCTTCTTTCTCTTTCTAGCCACAATTTCCTCGTCTGTTGGCGCACAAAAAATCAAATAACCCAATCCACCAACAATACTACTAAATGTTAAAAGCGCCATTACACACATAATATCACAATTTACGTTTTGCATATAATCAATGTAATCAATGCAATCGTCCACACCAATATAAGTTGTGCAGCTAAACATTTTATCATAATCTAATCTCTCGGTAATATTTTCCAAGACCATAGTGTAAATAAGAACTTTAAAATATATTTAAATCATATTAAATAAACAAATAATTAAAAATAGACTCTAAAAATATATAAAAAATAATTTAATATTAAAAAATTATGTTATATAAATGTTAAGGTATTGGAGTACATGGAATTTTATGTGGTGGTTACATCACGAGTTGCACCATCGAAAATTTGAAAACCCACTAAAAATGTCTATAATAATAAGTAGTATCATAGGTGGATCATTTATATACTTATATCCACGTAAATTTACACTTCGTATACTGAATCATAAATACAAACTGCCGTATGCTCAATTATTATTAGGTGATTTAATAATTCATCAATTACCCATGTATCGAATGTTACGACAAAATTACACATCAACCATTTGTGGTAGATATTTATTACCTGCAACAATAATAAATATATTAATCTCTAATTTAAGAAAAATAAATAAAGACGAAATATATGATGTAAAATTTAGAACAGTAACAATACTAAGTTATGGTTCATTTACAGTTGCTAGTTTAATAGCTCACAAAAAAACCTTACAAAAAACCATACAAACCATACAAACCATACCAAAATTATTAATTAAATAAAATTAAATAAAAATTGAAATAAAAAATTCATTACCAATATACAGAAAAGAACAATGGCTATTTCTCTACAAAAACTAACAACATCCAGTGCTACAAAGAATGTATTCATTAGCTTCATAAAACCGAAAAATGTGAATATATATGAACGTATTCCGAATAAAAATCCATATGAATATAATAATTTCTTGTCACCACCACAATATCAGATATCAAAAAATATTTCATATTCAGTTACCGAAATACCTCCTCCCTATTGTAATATTTGTAAAAAATTTATGACCACAAATGACTGTAATAATATGATACAACCAAAGAATTGTCCATTGAATTAAATTATTGAATTAAATTATTGAATTAAATTAATAAATCACGTTCTCTCACACACAAAGTAAGAAATAAAAATTTTATACCGGAACAAAATAAAATAATATAAAAAAACATTAATAATCTATGCATATGTTTTTTTATATTATTTGTACCATATGTAAATCTCCGATAACATATGTAAATCTCCGATAACATATGTAAATCCCCGATAACATATGTAAATCTCCGATAACATATGTAAATGTATATAAAGACTATCTAAGAAATACTCATATGATGAAATGTTTTTTTTTCTTGTCATTACTATACCCAGCTGCAGCATGGAACCCTAATAATTATCCGTTTATTCCAGCCAGCACCGATACAACAAAGGTAAGAGAAATGATAATTGAAGCCCAGGGTAAAGATAAACGAATTCTAGACATTGGTTGTGGTCTAGGATATTCAACATCTTCTTCAAAAGGGTCATTAGGTATAGATACAGACAAACAGAATATCAAAAGAGCAAAAAAATTATTTCCAAATAAAAAATTTAAGCAAACATTTACAAATTATAATAAATACGACAATAAATATGATGTCGTTACGTGTATGTTCTATTTAAATAAAGTTCCTCAACATGTAAGAAAAGACATAATCAATATGGCCATTAATATAGCCCAAGAACGTGTAGTATTTGTTGACATTTCACCCGAATACAAACCAGACAATCATCTTCTAAAAAATAGTATATATATTCCTGATTATATTAAAAATTGTCGTAGCGATTTATCTTCATTTCATGAAAATATATTAGTAGATGGCTTATTAAATATTTGGATTTACAATAAAAAAAATAAATCAGATGAATATATATTTGAACAAAATATTTTAATCAATCAACCAGAATTGTATAATGGACGAAATAAATAGAATTCAATAATAAAATCCAATAAATAAATTATGTAAATAATATATATTATGTTTTTGAGTTCAACTACATCTTTAATAGCATTTGTAATAGGAACAATATCCTCTCTTTATTTATTCTACAATGGAAACAAAAACGATATAGTTTTTGGCATAATAACACTTACATTTAGTATTATTCAGTTATTTGAGGTCATTTTAAGAAATAATACGGAATGTAACACAACAAATCATATTTTTTCGCTATTAATAATAATTGTTCTATACTTTCAAGGAATTTTGTCTTGTATGGCTTACTACAAGATAAATACTGAAAATAATTTTTTCAACGCCGATTCAGTGAATTCCTATTACATTTTATACACGTTATTTACAGTGTATTTACTATTTTGGTTAAATAAATCAAATGTATGTTCAAATGTTTCAGAAGCAACAAATATATTAAAATACGGGGCATATAACAGACTTAAAGACAATTACATTCTATTAATTCTTCACATATTCTTCGTAGGTCTAATAGGTTTAATACTAATGACTGAAGTATACAATAAAAATTATGAAACTATCGTAAATAATAAATTCAAATACTTTTTCCTACCAATTGTCGGAGCAATTTCATTTATTTATGTAATGATCAAGGAGGTAGAAATATTAAAAGGATTAGACATATCTAAAGAAATAGACAATATTTCAAATAATATATTGGAGAAAAAAATGCCAATTGATAATCCAGTAGATAATCCAATTAATCCTATTAAACTGTTAGACTACTCTGGATCATTTGTTTCCGTCGCCAGTTTCCTGGCAACATTTATAGGCCCAATAACAATGCTTCGCATATAAGTATAATGCTTCGCATATAAGTATAATGCTTCGCATATAAGTATAATGCTTCGCATATAAGTATAATGCTTCGCATATAATAATTTAAAACTACTTTAAAATATTATAATTCATATATACATATGGATTTGGATGGATTTTTAATCGAAAGCGAAGTAAAAGAGTCATCTATTCCTAACGCAGGAAAAGGTCGTTTTTTCTTAAAAAACTACAACAAAGGAAAAGTGATTCGCATCCAAGAATTAGAAACAGATTTGCATGTATTTAAAGATATTAATGATATCAAACAAGCCGATGAAGATTTGATTTTAAACTTCGGACATAGTCGTTGTAAAAATTCCGATATCGAGACAGACTATGTATATGTGAATAAACAACCACTTTTCACAAATCACTCTTCAAATCATAACATTTCTTTCCAAATTCAAGCAGGAAAAAAGTTAACTTATTTAACTCGTGATGTGAAGGCAGGGGAAGAAATGTTACAAAACTATGAAGAATATTCAATAAATACCTGGTTTGAAAATTATTTACACTCACAGGGAAAGAAAAGTCTTCGTGAATTTGGAATCGAATTTAATAATGAACGCAGTAATAATGAACGCAGTAATAATGAACGCAGTAATAATGAACGCAGTAATAATGAACGCTTCAATAACGAAATAGAATTTTAATATAATTTATTTTAATTTAAAATAAAGTTAATAATAATTATTAATAGTTGCTCAATTAGCTCAGTTGGTAGAGCATTGCACTTGTAATGCAAAGGTCCATGGTTCAAATCCGTGATTGAGCTTAATAAATTATATTATTATATATTAATGAAACCATTAATATATGATAAAAATTTGGACGATATAGAAAAAATTATTAATAGCAATGGAAGTGTAAATCAAAAAAAAAAAGTAAAGTTAGGTGAAGTATTTACACCATTCAATTTAATTATTGAAATGTTAAATCAATTACCAAAAAGTATTTGGACAAATCATAAAAATAAATGGCTTGATCCTGGAAGTGGTATAGGTAATTTTTCAATATTGGTTTTTTACTATTTAGATAATGGATTAAAAAAATGGCAACCCAATAGTGAAAAAAGAAGATCCCACATAATTCAAAATATGCTTTATATGGTAGAAATATCTCAAATAAATGTCAACAAATGTAAAAAAATATTTGGAGACAAAGTAAATATTTCAAAAAGTGATTTTTTAAATGAAACAATTAAATGGCAAACAGAATTTAATATAAGTGAATTCAATATAATATTAGGAAACCCTCCATATAATATTAATGGAATGAAAGGAAAGGGACGAAGTGATAAAGGAGCAACAGTTATATGGGGTAAGTTTGTTGATTATTCATTAGACCTATTAAAAACAAACGGATATTGTTTATTTTTTACACCTAATAGTTGGACAGAGTTAAAATCACCATTGGCAAAAAAAATACTAACAAAACAAATTGTACTAATTAAAAATTTTGATGTTGTAAATGCTTACAAATTATTCGATAAAAAAGCAGGTTCGTTGCCACTATGTTATTATTTGATTAAGAATAGTAAACCGTCTACTAATACACTTATACATGATAATTTATTTGACAAGTTAATAGAATTTAATATAAATAAACATATGATTATTCCTAATAAAAATATAAACTTAATAAAAAAAATATTGTCAAAAAACAATGATTCATTAGAAAAATATTATAAATTTACACCAGCAAAGGAGAAAAAGGATGTAAAATTATATAAATCACAATATTCACAAGAATATTCATACCCTTTAATAAATTATGTACATAAGAAAATGCATGTAACATTTTCTAAAAATTGTAGCACAGTTCAAAATAATAGACCAAAACTAATATTACCCAACTATTCAATGGGGTATCCAATATTAGACACTAATGGTATATTAGATGTAGGTGGTCGTGTATCATATTATATAGAAATACCTGATAATAACATAACAAAATTAATAAAAATACAAAAATTTTTTATGACAGATTTGGCTTTAACAATAATTAATTCACTTAAGACAGCACAAAAATTTATAAGCACACGAACATTTAGTGTATTTCCAGACGTAACAAAAATGAATATACCGATTAACGACGAATCTTTGGCAAGATATTACAAATTAAATTCAGAAGATAAAAAATCATTATTACATCAAAAACAACAAGGAGAAGGCAATTTATCAAACGACCAAAAAGAATATTTATTATCATTTAATCTAGAAGATAATATCAATAAAACACAAAAAAATAATATAATAAACAAAACAAAAAAATGTAAACAAAAAGAAAAAAATAAAACAAGAAAAAAATAAAACAAATCACTTTTCTTTCTTTCCTCGCTGTTTAGTATCTTCTTCTAAAAACTTAATATAGTCATTTTTTTTAAAATAAATGAGTTTATTTTCTTCCTCACTCAACAAATTTAATACAAATATGTTTAAAAAATGTTTAATATTATTTGTTTTAAGTTCATAATAATTAGGATTATAGTTATTTTCTACCAAAAACACATGATATTCCATTATTGACATATCAATATGCCATGTATTTTTTTTATTATCTAAAATATTGATAATATTTACATTTTCATCACTAACTAAATTAATAATAATATATTCAGCATTTATTTTATTAATGAAGAGAGGAAAAACATTATTATCACATATTTGGCGCATACCTTTATCTAATTGAATTCTATATTCTTTATCTTCCATATTTTCAAATTTCCATTTATTAATAATTTTACAACATTCATCTTTACCAATCACATTAAATTTATTAAACTTACTTAGTCGTAATCTTAATCTGTCTTGTTTTGTATACATAAACCCTAAATTTGGACAAATATATAGAAATAAAAAAAAAGTTTTAAATATAAAACGTATTCTCATCAATAATAATACTAATATAAATTAATTTTATATCATATCAAATTATATCATATCAATTTATACATTATATCAATTTATACATTATATCAATTTAACAATATCCTCTGGAATCATACCATTTAGGTCATAAATAGGTTTTATTAAATTAAAGTTTTGTGATTCCAAATCATTATCATCGCTATATACTTTTCTTTTTGGATTATAATCAATTGCATAGTGGCCACAATTTATAGCATTGTGATAACCAGTAATTCTTTTCTGTAATATATATTCAGGTCTTTGTGTCATTGGAAAATAAGATATATACGAAGTTATTCGATTTAATTCAACTTCTTTTGATGGATTCATACCTACATTAGCGTGTATAGTCTTTGAATTCCACAATACAAAACAATTAGCAGGTATAATAAGTTTAACTGCATAATCAACGTGGACGTCATCCGGGTCCACTGGAATAAACTTATGTGTTTCGTCAATATCAACATAAAAAGTTTTATGTGATCCAGGCACAACAATAAATCCAGCATCATCTTCACCTACAGGTAAAAAATTATAAGCACCCTGAACAGAATAAAGTGTGTCCTTAGGATTTTGATCCACGTGCAACCAAATTCCTGATTGTTGTTCTGGAGAGAAAAAGAATGAAAATCCGTCATAACTTACTACTAGCTCATTTGTATTATGTAATTTTTTCCATATATTTAATATATTTTCATTTGTGCGCAGTCCCCATTGAAATTTGGCGTGTCCCAATCCGTATCCAGTAATCATACCGATATCCCACATCATAGGACTGTTTTCTGGCGTCCACGTAGATTTATCATGGAAATTAAAATTAGGTGTTACGTGACTCCAATCTAAATAAAATTGTGTAAATAAGTCAGTATATATCTCATTTTCTAATATATCCTTAATCACTACAAATCCATAATCGTCTAAATATTTTTTCCATTTAACATCATCATTTATGGTAAACAGTTGCGGTTTATATGTATTCATTTATTGTAAGTAAATAAATTATACTTAAATTAATTAAATTATACTTAAATTAATTAACAAATATATAATACAGATGTCAACAGAGAAAAAATGGATTTTCTACATTATATCTAACAATAATTATACGTATGCCGGTGTTTCACCGGACCCAGAGCGACGATTAAGACAACATAATGGAGAGATTAGCGGTGGTGCTAAATACACAACAAGTAAAGGCAAAGGTTGGAAACACGTTTGTTTAGTGGAAGGATTTCGTAATAAAATAGAAGCTCTACAATTTGAATGGGCAGTTAAACATGTTCCACCCAGAAATGCAGGAGGACTAACCAATCGAATCAAAAAATTATATACTTTATTTCAAAAAGAAAAATGGACATCAAAATCCCCAAAAGCAAACGAAGTTCCACTCACCATTATATGGTGTATCGACGAAGACACCAAACTAACATTGATACCAAATATTATATTACCCGATTATATTAATCAAAATTGAAATGAAAAGTATCGTATTTCACACCGATTAAAATCTATGCATCATTATTATGGCTACTTTGGATAATTTACCTTATTTCATCAAAGAAATTACCGATGTTATTGAAGAACAGTTTGTTAAAATAAATCAGTTATGGGAAGATCAAGAATTGGAAGAACAATACAAAATATCATATGTTTCATCTATTATTAAACTGAATTGTTGTTATTATTTAGTAAACGAATGGAAAAAAACGAATAAAGGTCATTCAGATATTATGGATATATTGGAAGCATGTAAAAATGATTATGAAAATAAAAATAATTCACCAATTCCAAATATATTTTATTCAGACGCATATGAATTGATGAAATATTATGTTTATAGAAAATGTGAAATTTTAATTGACAACTATGTAATCAATAACCCTTAATAGTAAAATACATAACGTTTAAAAACTAATCCAACAATACCGATAAATAAAATATACGATAAATAAAATATGCCCATAACATATATGAATTGTTCAATATTGTGTATTGTTGGATTAGTTTTTTTAATTGCAAACATATATCTCTCTATTGCAGCAGACAAAACAAAGAATAAGCAAGCATTTTACGATACATTAACACCCGAATTAAAAGAAAAATATGAATCCATTATCGTAGAACGCCGAAATATTTACTTTACAGGTTATGCTTATGGGTTGATTTTAGCATTTGCTCTATTATTTGCTAATAAATATAATTCCAAGAAATCAAAAATGTCGCGAACAACTAACATAGGTATGATGGTAGGTGTAACACTTTTAACTAATTATTTCTATTATATGTTAACACCCAAAAGCGATTTAATGGTGACCCACCTTGATAAAGAGGAACAGCGTTTGGCTTGGCAAAAAATATACAAGACAATGCAGTTTAACTACCACATAGGTTTAGTATTAGGAATAATTGCGTCTGGTTTCTTTGGTGCTTCGGTGTGTGCACTTTAATTATTTTTTAAACATATTACACATTCTTCTTTTTTTCCAATTTTAAGCTCTCCAACAATAGTTCTATTAATTTCATCAAAAGGAATATTAATTTTCACAACAACCCCCTCATTAATATAAGTACGTAAATATGAATATAGTTCTTTCACAGGTTCATACTGAATAGATAATCCTAATTTCGTAATTTCAGATATAATAGTTTTCACCTGTTCTTGTCTCTCTTCTTTGGTCTTATATTCTGACAATTTATATTCCTTTTTAACTTTTTCTTTCTTACTACGTTTTTTATTATTAGTCATAATAATAAAAAATAAAATTAATGAAGCTGTTCAACGATTAGCGTAAATGACCAATCATTATCGTGTAAATTAACTAAATTGCCCTTGTCATCTAATAATCTGATTCTCAATTTGTCTATTTTCACCGGTCCAGAGTAAACACGTGGAACATTAACGTCTGTAACGTCTTCAATTAATGGTTCAGGCCTCAATTTATCGATACCTTCTAACGGAATCATAGCCAATACATCCTTAGAAACCGGTCCATATATACGGTCGGATGTATTTGGTTTGTCATTATTTTTGCTTAACATAGCATTTTGGCTATATATTTGTGCTTTTGTAAGTTTGTCTTGATTACTACCTCTATTTGCACCTGTATTGATGGCAGTAATAGAAGAAGAACGGTCAGCAACACTTACAATACCGCTATTTATTTGTGCTTGATTGTAATCAGTTAATTCAAGTAGTAAATACTTAGGACCATATGTGTTAGCAGGAACATCGGTTTTTAAAGGAGTGGTTGTTAAATTAACACTAGATAATTCGCCCGATGCGTCAACACGTCTAAATCCTAGATTCCATCCTAAATTTTGATTAACGAATGACCCACCAACACAAGTATGTGAACAATCAATAAGTCCACCTTTTTTATAGAAAACGAAAGAAGCATCACCACTACCACTAGCAATAGATAATTTTTGACTAGTATTATCAATAGTGAAATTTAAATTAGTATCTTTTTCTTTAATAGCCAATGTTAACCCTGATAAATCATAATTACCAGGTTCAATATTTAGACATTCATATGATGACCCATTTGACGAAAAGGAAGTATTACCTAAATGATGGTCGAACGCATACCAACTAGTAGGAATCTGAACCGAACTAATACTAATCGAAACAACATCAACAAGCGGTTCGGATAAATCCAGTGTAAAATCGGTATTAAATTCGCGATCATTAAATCCAGGTGCTTTATCATTTGATTTCAATACGTTCTGACGAAACTGACTGTCAATTAAAACGACGCGTTTATTTATTCTTTGTTTACTAGGATTATTTAATCCCATCGAAGGTTGCAGAGCTAGATTATGGTAAACATTTGCGTTAAAGTCTATTTGACTCGGATTCGGCATCGAATTGTTATTTTTTAATTTATTTGACAACCTATTTTTACATTCATTAATAAAAATAAGAATATCGTTTTGATTTTGTATTCCTAAACTATTAGAAACAATCTGAGTTAAATTACCAACTGAATCTTCAAGTTGATTGATGGTATAATTTGACGGAAGTTTAAATATATTACACAATTCAGCATCAGAATACGAATTAACATTTAAATTACTAATGTTCATTTATATATTTTGTAGTTTATTTTTTATAAATACTTTTTTATTAAAAATATTTTCATAAAAAAACCAAAATAATTGCTCACTTCCATAATGACTCAGTTGTATAATTTCTTAAATGTCACGGTAAATGACCAGTCCATATTATTAATATCAATAATTCTTCCAAACTCATCATGTAATTTGATAGTCAATCGTTGTATATCAACAGGTCCAAAATATTCGCGTGTCCTATTTGCATGACCAGTCAAACCAGCATCGCGAGTCGATAAATTATGATATCCACCACCGGCTAAATTAATTCTGGTAATTATATTATTCGCTTTTGTATGTGTTCCATATGCAACAATAAACGATGGGCGCGAATTATTAATGTAATCTTCCACTGATAAAAACGCATAACGTGGGCCAGTTATGAATCCGGTCCCCTCAGATACGGCTGCTACAGGTGTAGAAGTTTGAATATCTTCACCCATAACATATTCAGCGGCTCTAAATCCTAACATCCAACCTAATCGAGTTTGAATATTTGTGTTTGTATCTAAATTACCATTATTATCTATATTAAATCGAATCTTGGATATTCGCTTCCGATTAGTATCATTTGAAATATAACTATAACCAGTTCCTGTAATATTATCGTCAGGTAATGGAGTTGAAAATGCTGATTTACCATTAATACGATGAATAGAATATCGCAAATCCTGTCTGGCAATCTCAGTAGAACCAGCACTACTTTCTACGAAATTACTATTTAAATAATCATATTTTGTTGGATTTGTGAATTTTGCAAAGTTGCCATTTTTATCTATTGCACCAGGAGTAGACAATGTAATTGCTTCATTAACAGCAGTTTCAGCCTTGAAGCGTGACGCTTGAACCATCCATGACGTAGTGTCATAATTTCCGTCTATAATTTGACACAACCACGCACATTGAACAGGTTTAAAATTAGGTAAACTATTTCCTTGTAAATCACTGTATGTAATGGTGGGATTATTTAAGGAAAGATCATTTATATTACTATAACTACTATCCATACTATTAAATGACGAATCACTAATAATAAGCATTTTATTATTTCCATTACTTTCTGAAATAGAGTAATACGTCATCGGCATTTCAATAGCGGATATCCGCATACTAAGAACCTTACGTTGTATTTCAGGTAAATCCACAGTAAAATCCGTAGAAAGTGTACCATAATAATTAGGACGGAAACGAGTATCGACGCTCATATCTTGGGTTATTGTTCTAACAGCGCCTTGATTTAGGTACCAGTCAGGGGCAGGTAGTTCATATCTATTTTTTCCAACAAGTAAATTATCAACAACCTCATTACGTTGTATTTCGTCTCCCACGTTTACTTGACCATTGTCTTCATCCTCATCTTCTTCCTCATTTTCTTCTTCATATTCTTCCTCATCATCCTCGTCTTCTTCATCTTCTTCTTCATCCTCTTCTTCTTCATCAGGTTGAAAAAAAATATTTTTTGCTTTAATCAAAAAAGCTTCAATTTCGCCTTTATTTTGTTGTTTCATCGAATTAATTAACAAATCAATAGATTGAATTCGTTGTGTATATGTTGATGATTCATCTAAATCAATAATATCTAAAATATCTTGTAAATCATAATTATTAATATCTGTATCCAGTTCAGACAATTCCATATATATTTTATCTGTATTTCTTTTATGTGAAAATAAATTGAATTAGAATAAGTTCTATATCTTTATAGTATAACAATGGCTGCTGAATGTCCTATTTGCTGCGAGTATTACAATAACTCAACACGTGCAACTGTTAGATGTGAATTTGGTGATTGTAATTATACAGCCTGTAAATTATGTGTGCGTCAGTATTTACTAGGAACTGCAAGTGACCCTCATTGTATGAACTGTAAAAAAGCATGGAGTGAGAATTTTATGGTAATGAAATTAAATAGGAGTTTTATTACAAACGATTACAAGAAACATCGTAGTTCGCTCCTTGTTGAACGTGAAATAAGTAAATTACCTGAAACTATGCAATTAGCCGAACAACATAAAAAGGCAGATTTGGAAGATGAAGAAGCAAAAAAAATTACTTCGCAAATAATGAATTTACATAATGAAATATCAAGATTAAATCAGTTACGATATCAACATAACCGAAATGCTTATAATCTTCGCACTAACAAGGTGAAAGAAGAAAAAAAACAGTTTATTATGCCCTGTCCTAGTGAAAAATGTAGAGGGTTTCTATCAACACAATATAAATGCGGTTTCTGTAATTTATATACGTGTCCAAAATGTATCGAAATAATCGGACCTAATAAGAATGTTCCTCACACTTGTAAAGAAGAAAATATTAAATCGGCAGAACTAATTCGTAAAGAAACAAAGCCGTGTCCTTCCTGCGGAACACGTATTTCAAAAATAGATGGTTGTGATCAAATGTGGTGTATTGAATGTCATAAGGCTTTTAGTTGGAAAACAGGACGAATCGATAATGGCACTATTCATAATCCTCACTTTTATCAATTTCAGCGGAATAACAATAATGGACAAATTCCACGTGCACCGGGAGATGTTGTATGTGGAGGTTTGTGTAGCTATGAAGCTATTAGACGAAATGTTATTCCCAAAATAGATTATGGATTGAAGACATATTTGAATGAATACGATTCTATATTAAAAATGCGTGAGGCGTTGTTGTTAATTCATCGTATACTTAACCATATTAGACATGTGACCTTGGTTGACATTCGTCAAAAGGTGGTTGATTATTCGAACTTTGAAAAACTACGTGTCGATTACATTCTACAAAAAATTACAAAAGAAGACATGGAAAAAAACATATATAAAAATGATATTTCGAGACGAAAACTAAGCGAACAATTACACATTTATGAGCTATTTAATACAGTCGGTATTGAAATGTTTACTGCTTTGGTTAATAGTAAAAACACCGATTCTACCGATGTTAGATTTATTGATGAATTATCTAACCACCTTAACGAATATAATAACTTACGTATATACTGTAACGCAGAATTTTCAAAAATGAGCATCACATATAATCAAACAGCACCCGAAATAACCGAAACATGGAAATTAACCACACAGCGTGCAAGTCTGAAAAATGTAAAAAAACAAATAAAAAACAAATAAAAAACACAAAATAATAAAAAACTATACTACAAAATAATAGAGTAAATATTCAAAATATTATATAATATCCAACTCAAATCTTTTATAAAACATTTTTTTTATATGTTTAATAAAATTAAATTTATTGTTATTAGTAATCCACGCAGGAACACGTAAAATTCCTTGACCTCTTTTTACGTGTGTCGCTCCTTTAAATAAGAGAATATCACACATTTTAAAAATTTTAAGTTCCTTTTCCGTTAATTCGCTTCTATCTATCCTATATTTACTTCTGTAAACATAAAAATTATAGTTGTAATCTTTATAAATTTTAGGACGTTTATTTAAAACTAACCTCTTATATATTAATCCAATACCCATTACATTATTTTTATCATTATGCATTTCAAATACAAATATAGGCGATTCGATTTGTATATCTTCACTTATTTTTTTTTGTAACCCATAAATACATCCATTCCATTTGTTTTTATGCCGCCAATTCATATTTTCTATCCATGTTTCATTATTAAATCTAGTTGTAGCCAGTTCACACATTACACTACATTATCTTTTCATGGAGAGAAATATTCAATTTTGTAAAAAATATAATGATTTATTATATGAAGCCTGTGTATTATTTCTTTATTGTTATTTTATTATTATCAAAAATAGCATATTTGGTTTCGTCAGCCAAATTATATTATGTAGAACATAACACACCTCATGATTCTTCCATACCAATGCTTAAAAAACAGTCAGAACGATTATTAGCAATTAGTTCGGCAGGAATAATAATTGCATTATTAATAGATTTCGGACACAGTTTATTAAAAGGAGAGGGTAAAATAGAAGTAGACAAGACGGAACAAGTAATCTATTTTATATCAGGAATATTAGGACTTTTACATATGAATTGGGAGTTAATAATATATAATAAATAAGCATTTAAAATAAACATTTAAATTAAACATTTAAATTAAGTATTCAAAATCATAATTTTTTTGATGTAATTTATTAATATTTATAATATCATCAACATCAAAATCGAAAAAATCCCATATATATTTGTCATCTAATGGCCGTTTTTTAATAAAGTCAGCCATAACCAGTATATTTGGTATAAATTTAAACGCATATTTTTCAAGGTATTTCATTCGATAACGTGTGGCTTCGTAGATATATAACGCCGTTTTAGTGGATAGGAATTCTTTTACAATATTTAAATTATCTATGTTGTCGTCTAGAATAACATAATTATCCCGATTACATATACCGTAACTACCATCAGTATCTAAGTAAGGAAATCCATACATTTTATGTGGTAAAATTAATTTAATCTGTTTATAATACTTACAAGATTCATTACTATATTTAATGTCTAAATAAGGTTTATTTCCAACGCTACTAATTTTTGCACTGTTAATATTTTTGTATGGAAAATCCTTACTATATGTAGTATTCAGTTTGACATTTTTACTAGGCATATTTGTTTTAATTACATTCAACGAACCATATAAGTTCACATATTTCATAAATTTATTGATAATGTGGGCACCAAAAATAGGAATAGGATAGTTAATCTTTATGTTATACTTCACATATGTAGATTTATCAACATCAAATATATTTATATTATTATTACTTTTCGTATTTCTTAATAAAAAATAACAAGTTGGTGTTTGTGCATTACCGTTGAATATCTTGTTTGTTTCAGTATTGGAGAGACAATGTATTTTATCAATTTGATATTGACACATAAAATCATAAGCCTTTGATTTATCGGGTTTCATCCATATTGAAGGAACTATCATAATAAGTTTTCCATTTTTAACGAGTAATTTTAATGATGTTTTTATAAATTCGAACCACAATGTTTGCCCATCTTTTTTCTTATTTTTCTCTCTATTAGTCGGAACTTTTTTGACACCATTAATATTATAAGGAGGATTCCCAATTATATAAGAAAACTTTATATGTTTTATTGAATCTGTAACAAAATCTAAATTGAATATATTTGCATTTTTTCCAAATATATTTTTTAGTGTTTCGATATTTTCCTGTTGGATTTCAACCATATAAATCATATTTTCAATAATATGTTTGCGTCTTTCTTCGATATTCTTAATTATATTACTTAATCCACTATCTAATTTCCAGAATAGAAAAATAGAAAAAAAACCCGTTCCAGCACCTGGATCAAGCCATTTATTGTTTGGGTCAGTAAAAACATCATGATCAATAAGTTTAAACATCTTATGAATTAGTGTATAAGGTGTAAAAATCTCTCCATACTTTTCCTTTTTTTCTTTTGAAAATAAAATAGTTTGAGTATTAATATTTGTATTAACAATAGACATATATTAATAAATATGTTAATTAATTTACACATATAATTCATTAGAAAAATTCCCTAGTGGAATTCTTCTTTTCCTAATTTTTATGTTTTTTATTTTTTTATTTTTTATTTTTTTTTTTACGAAATGGAATCAACTTCATCAAAATCATGATTAAGATTTCTTACAACATCAGGACGATTAACGATTCGTTGATATCTTCTACGCAACGAATTTTGAAGAGCCGATGGTGGAGACGATGGTAGTGATATTTGTTGGTCTACTGATGTTTCCATCGTAAAATCAGACGACGTTCCACTTACCAGAGAAGGAATCGACGAGTTATCATCATCATTGTTATCATCTTCCTCTTCGATTTCATCTTCCTCTTCGATTTCATCTTCCTCTTCGATTTCATCTTCCATTTGCTCTGAAGCAAGCTGTCGTAGTTGTTGTTCATGTTGCATATAGTAATAAATCCAGTTAATTTGGTTATAAAGGTACATATTCCAATAATTTAGATTAGCAACTTGTTGTTCTAGTTGTGTAACTCGTTCCTGTAGAGCAGCTTCTTCATCGCTAATCGGATTGTTATTCTTGAGAAGAATCCAATACCATGGCTCATCATACACCAGACGAGCACTGGTTTCTTCATTCAGAATTTTATTTTGAATGTTTCTCGTTGCTTGATTGTCTTCCCATTGTTCGAAGTGAAGGAAAGCCATATAGTATTTAATACCATTGGCACTTGATTTTTCCACAAAGTCAACACGCTTGATGGTTCCAATATTAAGAGACTGAAACTTGTTCGTGATAAGATCTTTGTTTGCCCACTCGGATACAACACGAGGAATGCAGAGCGAAAGCTTGTTGTCGAAAGTCATACCGGTATTCATGTTGCTTGAGGTCATTATTGTTCTTGTAATGCTTCTACAATTATGACTCATCCTATTTCAATTTTTTTTCAGACATTCATAAATTACAATAATCATGAGTTCCTCTCTCAAATAAATGTATTGCATTATTTACGGATAACGGTAAAAAATTATTAATGAAATGTATAATACCATTATGTTCACGAGGTTTTGCAATAACCTTCTCGAAATTATCAATAAAATTGGACAAGTCACTGCTGTAAATAGCATCCCTACATCTATAGTTGCTATCTACACACGAGAAAATTCCATTTGTAATACAAGGATTATAACAAGAAGCAACTAAACAATCAATAAGTTCTTTATTATTATTCCACTGGATAACCATTTTACATTTGTTGTTATTACGAGGTTCACATAGAATAATTCCTAATTTACCATTAGCAGTTTTATAAGCATATTCTGGTAATATTATCTCTAACATATTTCGAATACTGTATTCTAATGAAAATATATTGCAACAATTAATGTAATTTGCATACGTTTCGATTATATCTAATAAATTTATGTTTGGAAACAATAACAGAAGGGCAACGATACTACCAGAACTGTATCCAGCAATTAACTTCGGTTTTTTATTTGATATATACTGACGCCCATATCCAAGACAGTACCAGAACGCAGGAAAACCACCTCCTTCAATCAAAACATCAACAGGACTCTCATCAGTAGATGTATCTATATTCATAATGTAGATATATAAATATATAATATTGTTTTAAATATTATAAGATTTTCATTTATTAGTAAGGTATTTATTATAATATTCTAACCAGTCATCAGGTGAATGTTTAGTTTTACCATCATAATTCACGGCCAAATTTTGTTCCACAAGCCAAGGTCCAATTGAAATATTTTCATGTATTACATCGGCCAATAATCTACCATATTTTTCAGTGTCAACATTTTCTAATTCAACCATTTTATTAAGAATTTTATTTTCTACTTCTTTTTTAGCTAATAATGCACATTTCTTTTCGTTTTCATTTTTACTTCGTATTTCAGGACAATCAATTCCCCTAATTCTTACTGAAAATTTATATAAATTGCTTTTATTGTAAGGTAAGTAAGAAGCCACAGTAATTGTGTCGCCATCGTAACATTTAATCACACGTCCACTGGTTATAGGTGGAATAAATTTTTTAATTGTAGAAGGATTAATATTTTCAGGTATATAACGTGTATTTTGCATACATTTAGATTTACACACCCCCATTGGATAACATTATATAATATCTTTAAAGTTATTATATAATAGCTTTATATATGTCTAGTTCGAGTGATAGAACGAAAAGATTATCGTCAAAAACAAAATATAATGAATTATCAACAAATATAAGATTCCACAATACAGTTACACCAGTTAAAAAAGATGGTTCCAAATACGAGATGTTTGGGGTTACTAGATATAACAATAATAGTCAAGTTCGCAATTCAATAAATACATTTAATAGTTATGCCGAACGATTGGAATTAAAAAAAGGAAAACAATATACAAATACTCCGATAAATGGAATTAATAATCTTAAATATGATATGAAAGCTGGAAATTTAATGCAGATAAAATACAATAATACGATTCCTCTTGTAGCAACAGGAAAATTAGATATTAGTGGTGAAAAGTTAATGAGTCCTAATGGAGATAATTTAATTCCTTATCCTAGTAACACAATAACTTATCCAGGTTTTATCATAGACCCCAATAATGAAATCTTCAAAAAAACAGGCGTAGGTAGCACAGAAAATCAACAGCAAAATTGGATAAGAAATCTAAGCACAACTGAATTTAATGATTCGAATCAGTGGAATAAATTGAATAAATCACAAGATTTACAAAATTTTACTCTAACAGGCGGTGTCAATTTATGGAGTGAATTTAATATTAACGTAACGGTCGATCCCGAAGTTAGTGCTTATGTTATGAATGGTATACATCGAAAGGGTAATTTAATAAACGAACAAAATCCGACCTTATACTTTGATCCATATGATACAATTAATTTTATAATGGATGCATCGGGCAATGATACCACCAACATACATAAATTACGTATCAATATCACTAATTATAGAGTTGATGATAGTGATAAAACAGTAACAAATCCACAAGCATCTAATCAAGGAATTGCAAAAGGAACTATTACATGGACACCGAACCGAAAAGGTAGATTTTTTTACAATTGTCACCGAGACGGAAAGATGTATGGAATAATTATAATAGGCGATGGCAGTGAAAAATATCCAGATGTAGAGCAAATAATTCAAGATGAATTAGCATCAAATGTTAATGAAACAGCAATTACTTCATCAAGTCAAGTAAATGTAATAGTTTCTAATGGTAATAAGTATGTATTTAACGGCGAAAATTCATACAATCCAGCTACGATTTACACTTTAACACAAGGATCATATACTTTTACTAACATACCAGAAGCACATCCGATGGCAATATTAAATAATAATATAAGTAATATCACATATAATGCAAGTTCAAATGCTAATAATCCAATAATTATAAAAGTAAGTGGTGGTTCTATGTCATCCAACAACAATGGAGATTATTATACTTTCACAAATAGTAATGATGCTGTCATTAATATTGCAAATGGTGGATTCAAATTTATGAGAGGTAAAACGTACCGATTCGACGACGACGGTCTTACAACAACAACAACAACAACAACAACATATAATGGTGTTACTACTACGACAACCACAATAACTCATCCGCTTAAAATTATTACATTAGCAAATAATAACACATTAAATACAGTAGGAGGTTCTATAACTGTCACCATACCTGAAGATGCTTCCACCACATCAGGTGATTTATATTACCAGTGTTCTAATCACCCTGATGATATGAGTGGGAACTTATCATTATTATATAAACAAGTAACCAATTCAACAGCAGATGGTTTCTACGACTTTTATTATGGTAATATGGATGTAACAGTTACAGGTGATTTTGGCACTGTAAGTGTTTACTGCTACCATCATGGTTATATGGGAGGTGAAAACTTATTAAAATATATTCAATAGAGTTTACTAAATTCGACAGTTAATGACCAATCCATATTATTCAAATCTATTATACGACCATATTCATCAAACAATTTAATAGTCAATTTATCAATATCAACTGGTTTAAAATAATTACGCGGTGTTCGTCGGTGACTAATAAAACCAGTTTCGCGCGATGATAAATCGTGACCTAAACGTAAAGGCGCCAAACACAAACGAGTCATTATTTTCTTATCAATAATATAATCGTTAAAAGCTACCATTAATGAAGGATGTGCATTATTTTGATAATCTTCGATGGAGAGAAATCCATATCTTAACGATGATATAAATCCGACGCCTTCGGAAACTGCAGAAAATCGTGATTTGCTTAATTCCGATGCACCCACTACATATTCGGCAGCACGATATCCAATAGCCCAACCCATTCTTTTGTGGATATCTGTGTTAGTGTCCAAGTTTCCGTGTGTATCAACACAAAATCGTATTTTTGTAATATTTTTAGTATTGTATTCATATGAAGTATTTCTATTAAACTCAGTTGGTAATGGCGTTGAGAACACTGATTTGCCATTAATTTTATTAATAGTATATCTAATATCTTTAGTTCCATTAAAATCGCTGTTTAACCAGTCTTTTTCTAATGGAGTTTCAAAAGCAGCGAATTTGCCATCTTTGTTTATGGCTCCTGGAATTGCTAACGTAAGCGACCTGTTCATACTTCTTTCAATCATTAATTTATCAGTCAACCAAGATTTTGTATCATAATTTCCGTCTTCCAATTTAACACGCCACGCTATCGAGACTGGTTCAAAGTCAATAATATTGTTACTAGAATTTACATAAGAAACACTATTAATTGGAACAGATGCCGAATTTAAGGACGAATCTGCAATAACTAACATAGTATTATTTCCCAAATATTCAGATATAGAATAAAACGTCATCGGCATTTCAACAGCAACAATAGACATTTCTAATACATCTTTTTGACGTTCAGGTAAATTTATAGAATAAGATGTTGATAAAGTTTCGTAATAATTATTACGATGACGCGAATCAATACTAATAGTTTGTTTTACTACATTTTTTCCGATTTTATTAATAGATAATGTATCAGGTATTTTCTCATAAAAACGTAGTATATTTTCACTATTTATATTGTATTTTTTAGAATTTTCATTAGAATTTATAGGTTTTATATAACTATTGATGCTAGTAAACCCTTCTTTTATTTTTTTCTTTCTTTGTATAGGTTTATCTAATTGTCGATATCCAATAAAAGATTCACCGATAAGTTGTACTGAAATTGGTTTTGTTATTACTGCTCCACTTTCTAGTGTTTGACGTGTAATTTTAAATTTAATACTTCGTGTTTCAGTGTCTAGTATGTCAATTATTTCATCTACTTGTAATGTTGTAGATGCATAATTTATAAAATCGAGTAAATCAAAGTTTGTATCAGAATCTTCATTGCGGTCTTGTTCTAATTTTTGAAATATAAGATCTAACGCACTAATATATTCCTCATAGTTAATTTCAGATGTATTGGGGTTGTCTATTACATTTGACCTGAGTGTATTAAAATTATTGACACCCCAATTTAATTCAATAGGATCACCGTTGGTATTTAGTATTTCAGTTCTAAATCCTTGTTTCAATAACCACGACAATCTATTATATCCATCTTCAGTACGTTCCTTATTTATTTCTTCAAAACTAGTATAAACAAACTCTTCTAATGTTTTTTTTTGATATAAATCACCTAAATAGATAAGAATATTTAATGAGAATATGAGGTCCACATCTGTATATCCATCATTATTCAATAAAAAAAGTTTTTTACGGTCAGAAAAATTATTGTCCTCTAATAATTTACCTCCCTCCTTATTATTATAATCATCAGTGATATTACCGTGTATTGTAACTAAATTAATAAATACGCGCAATTCTTCCTTCGTTAAATTGTTCAATGCATGAAAATCTTTGTATGTTTGATTGGAGAAAATACTATTTTGTAGTAAATTATTATAACTCATTTATAATTATTAAATATACTACTTTTACATATTAATTGCTTTAATTTCATTTTCCATATTAATATCTTTATTCTCATCCATTAACATTATTGCCATAGCTGCATAATTATGTAAATCAATTAGTGTATCACGAATTTTTTCATCTTCAACCAATGTAATCCCTGAATTAGTTATAGATTGGAGTCGTTGAATCTTATCACCAATACGCACTAATACACCAACTGGACCATATGTAGCAAATGCATCTCCATAATCTTTATTTTTTTTACTAAATAGTTCCTTCGCTTCTAATTGAATACTATCCATTTGTTTTACTCTATCGACCATTTTGTATTGATTTAAATACAACTATTTAAATCAATTTTATACACTAATTAGCCAAAACCACCACAACTTCCACAAGGTTTTGCTTTCATTAGACCATATAAATCCATACATAACGCTATACGTTTTAGTTCATATTTGTCTTGAGACATACTATCTGTCGTGTTAGTAGTTTGTGGTGTCATACTCAATATTGTGTTACTATTTTGAGTCGTGTTACTACTTTGTGATGTGCTACTAGTCGGCGATGCACCACTAGTATATCCAGATGTAAACATCATACCTATTTTTGTAGACATATTATTAACTTAATATATTTAATTTGAACATATACTACAATTATTGTTAGCATTAGCAATCATTCCATACATTTTTGTTTTATTTCCATATGAAGGTGTGACCGTATTTACATCAGATAGTAAATAACCAGCTTTTTTTCTTGCTAAATATCTATCATAAGAATTGTGTTTAACAGCAACAGTATTTTTATCATCACTGCTGACAGCCACATTTAATGCTCCAAGATTCATAGTGTAAACTGACGCAGACGCACGAACCTGATTCCAAATGCGTTTTTGTCTAATTTCATTATGTTCCTTGCTCCTACAGTTTTTACAAGTAACTACATTTTGTGTAACTACCAAATCTTGACCAGAACAATCACATGTATTTGCAATATAAGTAGTCATTCTATATAAAATTGAATATATTATTTATAGTAATTAATATTTAATTATGGAATATGAATGTCAATATTGTGAAAAAATATACAAGCGAAAAACGATGTATGATAAACATATTTTAATATGTAAAATTAATTGTACATCGATTAGAGATATTGAAAAAGAGAAAGATAGTTTAGATGAATATGATAATAAAACGTTATCACAATTGGTTTTACTCCTTTATAAACGGGTGGACGAATTAGAGAAAAGACAAAAAAATAATATAGATAAAAATCTAAATATTATTAATTGGTTAAATGAAAATGAAAATCCTAGTACTGGTTTTAAGTGTTGGATTAAAACAATAGAAGTTAATAATACTACGATTCATAATATTATTAAAAATGATTATATGAAAGGACTAATAGAATTAATAGATTTACACATCCGTGAATCTGATATACCAATTAAAGCTTTTGAACGAAAAAAGAATGAATTGTATATTTACGAAAATGATAAATGGTGTATAATGAACCAAGAACTATTAAATTACTTTGTAAATACGCTGTCTAGAAATATTATGAATGTTGGTATTAATGTTATTATGGCCGATAAAACATTGTCTAATGAACTACCTACAAACGTTAAAAAATTAAATGGTGGAAATTTTAAAAACGACAAAATATGTTCAACTATTAAAAAGGATATATATGACAAAATCAAAATATATATTTAAATTTTAAGCGTAATAAATTTTAAACATCAATTCAGCTAACCACTTACACGCAAATTCAAGTTCTTCAGTATTTAATTCGTCAACATCAATATCATCCATATCTTCTATATTTTGTAAACGTTCTGAAATATTTTTTTTATATGTCCATTGATGAACATGATTTTTTTGTAATATAGATTCACTAAATCCTACTAAATCCTTTCGAATATTTTTCAAGTAGTCCATAATGTATGGTTCGCCTGAAGCCATCATTTTATTTGGTCGATAATTAGGAGCAATGTCAACAATTATTACTTTTTCTTTGGCAATTTCTTTTAATTTTTCAATAATATTTAAACGTGCAAATTGCGGAACTTCATGAAAAAAAAACATAGCAGTGACAATATCATATTTTTTATCCGGAATCCAATGTTCAATATGTCCCTGTTCAAACATCTTTTTTGGAAATAACGATCTTGCCATAGTAATCATTTCATTGCTAGTATCTAGACCTAGGCTACCTTCATTCAGAGACGTAGAAAATCCTGTTCCACAACCAACATCTAAAATAGTTTTTTTATCTCCTTCATTATTTATTATTTCTTCTCTTAAATTACGACCATACACCGTTGCGTCTGTGTATTTTGTGAAAATAGGCGCCAATTTAGAATGAATGGAAAAAAAGGTATTATCATTTCCCATATTATGAATGCGTGGATCATATGGATAAAATTGTGGATTCCACCCATATGTCGTTGATATAATATTAAATATTAAAAGCGTAATCACTTTCATTACAGTAATATTGGTAATTTATTTTTATATTAAATTTAAATATTATAATTTAAATATTATAAATCAAATGAATTGTTGACTTCATCTGGTGTCATGATGGTAAGCTTTAGTTTACGCGCTTCGTCTATTTTCCCTGTTGAAATATTCTTGTCCTTCACAATAACTAGGAATGTTTTTTTATTAACCGATGAACTCATCTCAGCTCCAACTTTTTTTAATTTTTCTATTAAATCGTTATCTCTGAATCCAGTCATCACAAATTTTTTATTGTATAATGGATGAGTCGTGTCAATATTTTCGCTTACTACTTGGTTTTCATTTAATTTATATTCTAATCCTGCGTCTAATATCCATTTATTAAATTCGTCAATATGGTCAACAAATTTCTTTGCTGTTTTTTCGGCCATACCACTTATCATTTTCACCTTATTTATTTTTTCTTCATTGCTAACTTTTGATGTTAATATGTCTGTTTCTTTGTTAAGAATCATTTTAAAACGCTTTTCACCAAATCCACGTCCAAATATATTTGTAGCCTGCATTAGTTCTGGTAAAGTTGTGCTTTTAATTTTTTCACTAATACCACTGCTTATTTTTGTTGCTAATTTATCTTTGAAACCTTCTACCTTTAAAAAGTCATCTTTACTCATTTTAATAATTTTTGGAATCGTATTGAATCCTGCTTCCATAATTCTTTTAATATTGCCAGTGCTTAATCCCTCCACACCAATTATTTTAAAGAATCCGGTAATCGTTTTATTAATTACCGTTTCATTCGTTTCTTTGTTTTCCAACATAATATCAACATTTGTACTATTCCAAACATATTCATCTTTCGGCATCATTGGTTCGCTCGATGATTGGATGACTTCGACTATATGAGGAATCACATCTCCTGAACGGATTAATTTAATAAGAGAACCAACACCAATCTTATTATCTTTGATGAACTTAGCATTGAATCCAGTAGCGTATTCTATGGTGACTCCACCTAATACAATAGGTTCTATTTGAACTCGTGGTTTTAAATATCCATCTTTACTCGGCGTCCAAATAACATCTAAAACTTTTGCTTCGGCGATTTGGTCAGACAAAACCATCTTGAATGCAAATGCATGTTCGGGATTTCCCGTGACTCGTGGATATATATTATCGTCAATGCATATAATTCCATCGATTTCATACTCATATGATTCTCGCCAGTTGACAAGTAAATCAGATAGTAAATTGTTGGTAATATCTACATGGTTTTCATATTTAACTAAAATTATATTTTCCAGTGATTCAATATAAGTAAATTGTTCAGATGGTTTTAGGATGGGTTTAATTATTTCGTAAGCTACAAAATCAATCGTTTTATATTTTTCTGGTTCTACTTTTTTCTGATTAATTACACCAGCTACAAAATTACGTGGATTTGCAAAATCGTCTTTATAATTTGATTCGAAAACAGATTTTTTTATGATAAATTCACCACGTAACACGATATTTTTTTCTGTTGGCAGGGCTAAATATGGAATTAGATGCGATACATCTTGACCTACTTTTCCATTTCCACGTGTATATAATTTTGGTTCAGCACCTTCGGTGGAATAAAGACCACTAACACCATCTAACTTACAGGATAAAACATATGGACCTATGAATTTTTTTTGCCAATTTGAAAGAGCATTTGTATCAGGTTTTATTTTATCCATCGACCACATTTCATACGGAAGTGTTACTTTTTTCTTATCGACATCCATATTACAAACGGTGTGTCCTTCTAATGCGGCTTCATTTGAAGGATACATATTAAGTGTAGTTTCTCTTAAAATATCATATTCATTATCACTCATAATGGGGTTGGAATCACAATAATAAGCATTATTTGCAGCCCTAATCATATTACTTAACTCTTTTTCGGACAGTGTTTTTAAAACACTAATTCCTTCTTTCTTAAAAGCTTCAATATTTGTTTGGTTGCGAGATTTATTAGATTTCTTTAATGTTTTATTTACAGTTATTTTCTTTTTATTATATTTAATATATTTCACCGAACGACTATCAATTCTATTTTGCGGTTCAATATATTCCATTCCTAAAAATTTGAAAATATCTCTTTCTGAGTCAAATGTTTTGTCTACTTTGTTTGTTTTCTTTCCATTTTCGATATGATATAAACCATGTTCGTTCAACGTGTATCCTAGTTTAAGCGCACGTTGTCGCTGAATAGTGTTAAATATTTTGCTTCCAGTGAAGTATAATATGGAAAATGGATACTCCTCAGGAGATGCATATAAGAAATCTACACGACGTGCTGGTTTATCGTCGAGTTTTGTGACGGTTAGACTTTTACTCTTGCCACGACTCAATACTTCAACTATTACTTTTTCTTCAATAAGTGCATCAATAAATAGAATGAACGCATTTTTATCATTATCTTTGTTTGTTATGATTAAATCTATATCACCAGATGTTTTTGCGTTCCTTCGATAAGAACCGACTATTTCAAATGAAGAGTTAGGTGGTGTGGCATTCGAAAATATACGTTCAAATACCTTTTTATAAATGTCTATTTCTTCACGTGGGATACGTTTTTCTATATCTTCGAAATAAGTAAGACCTATTTTCATTGCATTGTTAAGAAGATCGGTATTTTCTTTTAAATCTTCAATACTAGTTATACCTTTGTCGACAAATTCCTTTGCCTTTTTGGGTCCTATTCCATAGACTTTGGTAAGAATATTGATAGGATCATTTCGTTCATTTTCTAACATCTCAATTTTCCCAGTATTTATATATTCACTAAGCTTATTCAATGTTGTTTTACCTAATTTAGGTATATTTTTCAAATCATTTATGGAAGTAATATCATTTTCATATAAAACAATAGATTCACTAGCTTCACGATAAGCTTTAGCTCTGAAATGTTCGCCTTTTTTTGATAGCAAATCATCTATTTCATTCAAAGCAGATATTAATTCTTCATTGTAACGTTTCATATTTTTAGATGATTGAAATAGCTTTATATCCTCATTTAATTTTAATTTTTTTTTCAGTTTTTTTATTTTAACTGTTTTGTTCAAAAGTTTAGTGCTCATTATATAAATCATTCAAATAATTTCAATTTATTTTGATTTTAATTCATCGAAATACTTATCAACAAAATTAACCCCAAAATCATTATGTTTTAACTTGTTAGATTTATATAATGTATCCATAAATTTGGTTTTTTTCTTACTTACTTTAATTTTAATATTAGGATTTGGATATACAGGTAAATTTTTTGTATCTAACATTATAAATAAAAATATATAATATTTATATTATGACCTTAATTACTAAAAATAATAGTATTTATGCCAATTATAATGGAGATGTTCTAGATATATATGCTATTGAAGGTTCAAATGGTAATAGAAAAATGTTTTATACTCAGTTAACAAGTGATGATATAAAAGATATGATTGCTAGTCCTTCGCGTGAACATACATTAGAACAACGTTTAACAAATGATTTTAAATGTGATTATAATTTTAAAAAACCTTCAAAAAGACACATTAATCAGTATCCTAAATATTTACTTCAATCGATAAAAGCGTCGGAAATGATTAGTCCACAAATAAAAAAAAAACAAACAAGAAAAAAGTCAAAAAAATCCAAAAAGCCAAAAAAAACAAAAAGTCGTAGCAGAAAAAGTCAAAATGATACAAGACGAATTGTTTATACTCCTTACAGAAAACCAAGTATTACAAAAAGAAAAAAAAACTATTTAACACCTAGGTCAAATGATAAATTAATGAAACTAAATCAAGAAAATACAGAAATACCTTCGATAGAGAAAACAATATTTTAAATACTTAAACAGAGAGCATTATAAATATCTTTTTTTAGATTAGAAATATTTTTATTTTTATTTTGTTTATACAATTTAACAAAATCTTTATCATTTTTTTTTAAATATTTTGAGGATGCGTATATAATGTCACATGTTACATCGTCTTGATAAATACACTCAATGTATATATTTTTTTCTTTTTTAATTTCTTTGATAAATGTTAGAAAATCATCAAAATTATTTTCAGAAAAAATAACAACATAAACTGATATTAGTTCTATTTTTTTTTTATATTTTTGACTACTATTTTCATTATATTCATTCATTGTATAATACGAATCACTATTATGTGCTAACTTACGAATATATTCATCAAAGTTATTACAATTTGCTACCATATTAGTGTTATTAATTCTGTGCGACATTTCTATTGCATACCCCATTATACAGTTACTTAATATTTAATATTATAGATTATATACTACATATGTAGTATATAATAAATAAGTATTATTATCCCTACTTTTGTATCCGATTAATATATATGTCTGACTCTTGGAAGGAGAGTAACATTAAAAAGCCTGTCATAAATGCAAATAAAATATTTACAAATAAATTAGTATCCAAAAGTGGTGTATTTCATAATGATTTGACAGATGTATGTTTTAATGATATAAGTTTAGACTTAGTTAAAAATATAGTTGTGAACAATGTGAAATCATTAACTACCGATACATCTATGAAAACGCATATATTAAAAGCAAATGTCATTGATTTAGCAGACGATTTAAATTTTATAACTATAGAAAATAGTATTTACAGTGAAAAAGCATCAGGAATACATACTTTAATTGGAACAGATATTTCTTCAAATAATATGCAGTCAAAAGATACATCTATAAATACGATAAATTCTCTCGGTAGTAATATAAATTTTGTTAACGATGTATCTTTCAATGAAAATGTAAATGCAAATAATATTGATGTTAGTTATTTGTCCAGCAATAACCCATCTATCAAAATACAAGATGACGTATCAATAATTGGTCATTTAAAAGCTGCAAATATAAAAACAAATACAATTCAAGGAATGAAACCTACAATACTAATAGATGGTTCTGTGGATATTAATGGAAAAGTAAACACAACAGATATATCTGTTAATAATAGTTTAATAGCAAACAAATTATATATAAATGACATTTCATCGGTAAACAAATTAATTATTCATTCTGATTTGTCTTTTAATAATAATTTACAAATAAATGATATATCATTGGATAATATTTATTCATTATCTACAAACACAATATTCATTAATAAAGATATATCTTTCAATAACCTAAAAATAGGTGAAGATTTGTCTTTTAATGGATTTATATCACCAATAGATAACTGTTTAACAGTTATTGGAAATCTTACTTTTAATAAAAATGTCACTACAAACGAAATAAAAGCTGACAAGATTAGTTTACATAGCAGTTCCACAGATTCCAGCTCTATTATTTTTAATTCAGACGTGGTAATAAATGGTGGGATTTACGCCAAAATGCCTTACATATATAAGGCAGAAGTAGTAAATACATTAGAACAGTTTAGAAGTAAAAGAAAAGATCAGTCACTTAAAATAGGCGCATTGATTTTACTAACTCCGAGTGAAGATGATAAAATTTATACAATCAGTTCACTTGAAGATTTTAAAGTAAATACCGATATTTCAATAGTTAGACCTACTAGTCCTAAAACGACATTGTATATTAAAACAACTGGTTCATCCACCGTTAAAGTAACTACAATTAATAGAGATGTAAGTTGGAATTCTATAACTATGAGAAATAAAATCGATTATGCCGATTATGATATTTGTTATACTCGTTATATCGATAATAGTAACGAAATATGGAATGATGTTACAACCGATTTATCACATACATTTGACATAAGTACAAGTACTTTAACTGGTATTAAAAATGGTGTCAGAAACGATGATAGTTTTAATCGCGTATATTATTTTGATTTAAGTGCAAGTGATCCAGAAAATTTCGATGTTTCATATTTGATGGCAACTATTCATGATGATATACCTTCTGATAATGTAAATATAATCGATTTTTCAAAAATTACTTTGGAAAAATATCAACATGATGATATATCTAAAACTCGTGTTGCTTTAATGACACCATATTCATTGTTTACCGACCCACTCTCTCCTTCAGATTTGTCATTCAATGTAGCTGCTCATGATAATAATAATTATGTAATTAAAACTGTATATTTGAAAGTGAAAGGTACAGTGAAGCCACGAGAACCATCATGGAATGAAATTAGACTAGAAACATATGATGTTTGTGGTGAAAATATAAATGGACACACTCGCCACTATTTAGATAATTCGTGGAACAAATACTCTAGTCCCTCAATATCCACAGCAAATACCTCGAATGCTTCTCATAAGTTTGACATTAGTCTGAATCGATTTTTTGGAGTCTATCGCAATGAACTGGATTATCACATAGACTTATCGGCAATATACCCTGAAACTGATTTAGATTTATCATTCAATATTTCTACATCATCTAGTGGAATTGGAACCCATAATTTAAATGAATTTGTATCGTTAAGCGGTAATCGTATTATTTTAGAAAGTAACTTACAAGACATATGTAACAATTCTGATTATTTTAACAATTCTGATTATACTGAAATTAATAACATAACTCCTGGTGCTTTTAAAGATTTATCAATAAATATTATTGCTCACAACTATTACCAGTTCGGTGGTCAAGATGCTAGTTTTGATTTTAGTGCAGCAAAACAAGATGGATATAGGGATGTAACGATTCCACCAAATTATGACACGGTATCATATTCAAAAGATGTTTCAAGAAATATCGTATTAAGTGTAGTAGATATTATAACTAACAAACCACCGTATTGGCAAAAAATACAAAATATAAGTATTTCCTACGAAGGATATTCAGGATGGGATGCAAGTTTTTACAGTGATTACAGTTTTAATAATGAATTTGACGATATAAGTGCAAGACGTCCAATAATACTCGAATATGTATCATCGTCATATGTTTATTATATATGGGATACGTCTACGGTCAATGATATTTCTAGTTTACAATATCGAATAGATTTGTCGGCTTTAGATCCCGAAGGATTCAAAGTAGATTTTAGTTATCTACCAATAACAGATAATAGTTATGTTGTGAGAATTAATTCTTCAAACGAATTATTATTAACCACCCCTGGTGCTCGTGACATATCTACGAATGATTTATCATTAGTTATATGGCCACAAGATGGTGGCACATTACCTGATGGTAGTTATTCTGATATTTCTAAAAATCTATTATTTCACCCATTTTTATATAAGTTTACCGAATTCACATTTACCAACTGTGATGCTTCCGGGCGACTGGGACCGACATTTTCACAATGTAAAGATTGGTATAGCAATAGATATAATGGTGAATATTCTACATCAGTTTTAGAATTTAATAAAGATTTGAATTCATTAGACTTGTGGTGGAATAAATCCGATTATTTTAATATGAATAATGACAATGGTATACAAATATGGACAGTACCTGCCACTGGATTATATAATATTACTATTGCTGGAGCAGGTGGTGGTCGAGCTGGTTCTAACCAAGGACATGGTTTAGTAATCGATTTTAGTTATGAACTCGTAAAAGGAGATAAATATATGTTGTTAATAGGTCAAAAAGGCAGATTAGGACAAAATTTTATTGCGAATCAAATTACAGAAGGGTTTTCAACTGGACTTGCTACTAGTCTACCTTTTTCTTCATCAGGAGGAGGAGGAACATTTATGGTGAAAGGTGATACATTACCAGATGCAAATCAACTTACAGAAGATGCTTTTATAAAAGATAGAATAGATAATAGTAATATTATTGTTGCTGTTGCTGGAGGCGGTAGTGGTGGA
>MDSW01044031.1_pt1 | contig 55594 bp, 49 predicted proteins | sample 811171 | NCBI WGS metagenome assembly MDSW01 (sample SAMN05326641, study PRJNA326480) | marine metagenome | isolation source: seawater | place: Atlantic Ocean: North West | collected 2012
ATGCAGCAGGGCGACCGAAACCAAAGGCGCGGAAATACGTGCGACACGAACAACAGCCACCTTTTCGCCCCCGCCCCGTCTATTGATTGCGCCGGCTCTCAATCGTCTCCGCGAGCTGACGCAGCGAGCCGAACACCTTGTCGATATCCGGATCATCGGACTTGATCTGAAAACCGTAGCGCTGGGAAATCTCGAGCGAGAGTTCGAGCGCATCGATGGAATCGAGGCCCAGGCCCTCGTTGAACAAAGGCGCATCGAGGTCGATGTCATCCGGCGCCACGTCCTCGAGATTGAGGACGTCGACAATCAATTCCGCAACTTCAAGGTGCATGGGAGTTTTTTCACTGCTCGCCATGGCCGACACCGATTGCATGATTCAGCTACCCCCAAATGCCCCAATTACTTATATTTTTTGTTCCTCTTAACATAATCTATGGCGAGGGATGCACATTGTTCAAGAGGTCGTTCACGCCCGGCACGATCCGCGACTGGATAAATGACCTGCGCCGGCACCGGGCGAACTCGATGCAGATCGACGGATTGCTGATGCTGGTCTGCTCGCTCGCGGTTTTCGCGGGCTCGGGCGCACTGACCTATCTGGTCTGCCTGGCCATGGTATACCGCACCGCACGGACGTCGGGCACCGGGACGTCGCCCACCGACACCGCCGTGGTGATGGGGGTGAACCTGAAACCGGACGGCTCCCTTAAAAATGACTACGTCACCCGGCTTTGCCGGGCCAAAGATACCGATGCGCGGGAAATTTGGGTGCTGGGCGGCGTGACGTCGACCAAAGTCCCCGACAGCGAAGCCCGGGCGGGGCGGGCCTGGCTCATCGACAACGCGGTCCCGGCGCAAAGAATCAGGGTCGAGGAAAGCTCCCGCCACACCCTCGAAAACCTCAGCCGGCTCAGGGATCAGGCGGAGGCGGATTCCCGGTTCGCGCTGATCAGCAACCGCTATCATCTGGCGCGGGTCGGCGCGATGGCGGCGGGCCTGGGCATGGATCACACCCTATGCGCCGCCGAGAAGGAAGCGGGCATACCTGTCCGCGCCTCCCCGAAAGCCCTCGCCGAGGCGTTCTTCCTCCACTGGTATTTCACCGGCAAGGCGATCGCGCATCTTCTCGGGCACAAGGGGATGCTGGCCCGGATCAGTTGAGTTGTTTGCCGGGCCCGATCCCGAGCCCGTTCAACAATCTGACCGTCGCATACGTCAGGCGAAACAAAACCAAGCGCGGCCACAAGCGGGTCCGGCCATAGACGTCGCCGGACAACACCGAAATCACCGCCGCCTGCAGGCCGAAGCGCTGCGACGGGTTCATGAACAGAAACCGCATCGCCGGGTCCATGAAGCGGTAGATGAACCAAGAAAACCCCGAGATCCCCCGGTCCACGCGGCGCTGATAACCGGCCAATACCCGACCCGCTTTCTTCGGCTCGGCGAGACACGTATCGACGGCGTCAGCTGCGTATTCCGCGCTCTGCATGGCGATGAAGACGCCGCTGGAAAACACCGGATCGATGAAGGCGTACGCGTCGCCCACCATCAGATACCGCTCGCCGAAGATCCGGCGGGCACGATACGAAAAATTCCCGGCGGCGCGGGTTTCATCCAGCGGACGCGCGCCGGACATACGCCGGTCGACGTTGGGGCAACGTCTGAACGACTGTGACAAGAAATCCCCGAGCGTGCCGTCACGCGACTTCAGGTATTCGGGCGTGCTCACCATCCCGACGCTCATCCGGTCGTCGTCCAACGGGATCATCCAGAACCAGCCGTGCTCGAACCAGTAGATGCTGATGTTGCCGGCCTGTTCGCCGTCGCGGCGCGGCACCCCTGAAAAATGGTTGAACACAGCGGCGCTGTTGTGGCGCGGATCGCGGGCCTTGAGGCCGAGCTTGGCGGCAACGAAGGTATCGCGCCCGGACGCGTCGATCAGGTAGCGGGCGTTCAGTTCTTCCGGCGCGCCTTCGCCGTCCGCCGGTTTCACGGAGACCGTGGCCCGGTCGGGCGCGGTCCGGAAATCGAGGACCTCGGTGCGTTCGCGGATCTCGGCGCCCTTTGCGCGGGCGTTATCCAAAAGAATTTTGTCGAATTCCGACCGCGTCACCTGAAAGGCGCTCGGCTCGTCGGGGCGGAGCGCGCGGGCGAAGTCAAAGACCGTGTGGCGGTCTTCGCCGGGAACGGAAAAGTCAGCGCCCTTTTTCTCGACCCCGATCGCGCGCACCTGATCGAGCACGCCAAGCTTGCGGAAGATCGGCACGTTTCGGGGCAGCAGGGATTCACCGATGTGAAACCGCGGGTGTTCGCTTTTCTCCAGCACCAGCACGCGGCGGCCCCTCATCGCCAGCAACGCCGCGACGGTGCTCCCCGCGGGGCCGCCGCCGATCACGATCACGTCGTAATCGGGCGGGTGGGCATGTGTATCGGCCGGGGTGCTCAAGTGATCGGTGTCCCTGCAAGACGGTTCTGACCGCCGCGCTCACCATAACGGCGGCAAGGGCGGAAACAACCCCTCAGCCAGGCATGGAATAGGAATGCCAAGAAGTTACGGAACAAGCTTCGAACCTATACGTTCGTGATAAATTCAGTATACTATTCATGGTTTATCATTCTATATACAATTCTAGCGTAATTGACGGGATTGGCGTTCCAATGTCCATTGCTCATTACGTTCCCAAACGCTTTGGTCCCTTTAGCGCAGGCGTATTCTGTTTTTTCATCGCAGCTGTCGGCGCACCCCAAAATACAATTGCTGATTCGAGAGCGCCAGACTGTGACGTATGCCCCAACAACAACAACAGCTTCGAGGATGCCGGGGGCAAACTCGAAGTTGGTGTTCGACGTGGAGACGGCAGCATGCCGACCGTCAACTACGACGGCGCTGTGGGTCTCGTTCCTATCGGTGGCAGTGAGCACAAACAAGATTCAGCGGATTTTATTTCGATCAATCTACGAACGAATGCGTCGCTCCAATTTCATTTGAGCGAGGACCCTGCGTTTCGAGCCTATCTGGAAATATACGATGCAAATGGCAAATTATTGGAAGTATCAAGGGGGAATGCCACGGAGACGATAAGACTGAGTTCACTGCAACAAGGTCGATACGTTGCCGCTGTCAAGACAGGGATACCCCGGAACTTTCCCGTGTCCTACGTGCTGTCCATAACCCCTAAGCGGGGGGCTATCGATACGGCCGGAGATGATTTTAAATCTGCGCGGCATCTTGGACGGTTAACTCCCGAGGAGTTCAGGGGGGTGAAGGTAAAGGAAGCACTCTCGTCATCCAGAACGTCTTCAGATTTCGTAGACGCGTTTCAAGTTGCGTTTACTAGAACCACGAAATTGCGTCTGTTTTTTAGGTTCCTTAACAAGACGAGGACTCCGCTTGAGGTGAGTGTTTACGACGCAAATGTTTGGCGGCCTTGCGACCCCCTACCACTGGCCGTCTATCCAATTGAAGTTTCCAATCCTTTAAGACAGTCATACGAGTTTAACGGTAAGATTTTGGATGCGGGAGAATACGTTATCGGCGTCCACCATCCCGGCGGCCGCATCGGATGTCCTGGCTCCATGCCGAGAAGCGGGGCGGACTGGTGGATTGACTATAGCTTGAACATTGCTGGCGTCATCAGATCGAGACATGCTGCAACCGAATTCAATCGCGCTCCGGCCTTACGCGGCTTCGAACTGGATCCTGGGTACAAGAATGGAGAGTATCCGTGTACGGCAATCGGGAATTGTACGCGTTACAGAATCAAAGACGCATGGTCCGATGCCGAGAAATCGCCGCTCGTAGATGGTGAAACAGTCGAAATAAAGGAATGGGTTGATCCTGAGCCGGAGCCTCGGCGGATCTACAAGTTCCAACTTAATTCGAGCGGTCGCGTCGAAGTGAACTGCTTCAACTTTACCGAAGGGCTCCGAGTGCTGATATTCGACAGCATTCACAATCCTGTTTCTGCCGGCGAAGAAAAAGGAATTTCCCTCAACGAGAGATTCTTGAATCCTCAATATTTGCAACAGGACCTGGAGCCCGGAACATATTATTTGGTCTTTAGATTGGACGACCCTCAAGCTTTCGGGACGCACTACCATGCGTCTATAAGTTATAGCGCCAAGTAGTCGTTGCGCCCGCAGCAATCGGATTGAGCAAGCTTAAGGTAGCTCGTTCTGGGCTCCCCCGATATGTGACTAAACGCATAACATGAGAACGGATTAACACTAACCGTGAGAAAATCTTCGAAATCTGACGCATAAAGCGAGAAAATCTTCGACCCACGAAAAATTTGAATTTTTCAGTTAGTTACAGAAGACCACATCCCCAACGGCGGAATTCATGCGTTCAATTTAAGTCGGCACTGGTTGCCGTCCCGGTCTAGCGCTCAAAAGGCGTGGGCTCCACGAACGGGTAACGGGACTTTGCCTTTACCCCGACCGCGCTCGCGTTCCGAATATACCGTGCATCGTCACCGGCACGGCTGACATAGGCCCAGCCCGGCTCGCCTTCCGTCGCACCGTGGATGAACAGACGCTCCTTCTGGCTCTGGATGCAGCGGCTGTTGACCTCATCCGGGTCGTAGTTCCGCATCAATTCGTCCCTCAGACGCGCCTCGACCTCGGCAAGTTCCTCGGCGCCGGCAAGATTCGTCAGTTCAAGCGGGTCGTTGTCGAGATCGAAAAGCTGCGGCGGATGACCGTGGGTGTAGATGTACTTGTAGTTATCGCGACGCACCATCCTGCAGGGCGCGCTTACTCCCTCGCCGGTGTACTCAACAATGACGGCGTTGTCCCAGCCAGTCGTGTTCCCATCGATCAGTGGCGTCAGGTCGTGGCCGTCAAGCGGCGACACGTCGGTCGGCGGATTGCCGCCACCCCACGCCACGAACGTCGGCAACAAATCGACCAGCGACGTGATCTCCCTGACACGGCCTGCCCCAGAGCCGCCCGGCTGCGTTACGATGAGCGGCACCCTTGAAGAGCTCTCGAAGAACGACTGCTTGAACCACATGCCCCGCTCGCCCAGCATTTCGCCGTGGTCGGACGTGAACACGATGATCGTATTATCCAGCAGGTCCATGTCTTCGAGCGCCGACATCATCTGACCGACTTTCTCGTCGATATACGCGCACATGCCGTAATAGGCGTGGCGCGCGTTGCGGACATGTTCCTCCTCGATGGTCAGCAGGTCCTGCGCGTGCCCGTAATGGAGCCAGCGGCTCATCTGATCCAGCTCGTCGACCGGAATCGGATCGACTTTCGGCATGTCGATCTTGTCATGATCGAACATGTCCCAGTACTTCGGATGGGTGACGAACGGCGAATGCGGATGCGTGAACGACACCCACATCATGAACGGCCGGTCACGGTTGAACCGGGCAAGGTCGTACACCTTCTGCACGCCGGCATGGGCGACCTCGTCATCGTAGTCGACCTGAAGGTTTCGCCGACTTTGTCCGGCCTCAACGACGGCACGCGGATTGATCCCGGTCGGCCGGTAGCGTTCGCCGACCACCCAATCCGGCGTCCAGGCGAAGTTCGACGGGTAGATATCGGTCGTGATCCGCTCGTCGAACCCGTGGACCTGATCCGGACCGATGAAGTGCATCTTACCGCATAGAACCGTGTGATAGCCTGCGGCCCGCATGTGATGCGCCAGCGTCGGGACCGACGCCGGCAACTCGATCGCGTTGTCCCACTGGGCGATGGCACTGGTCAGACGCCCCGTGAGCATCGACATCCTGGACGGGACACAAAGCGGAAAGTTGCAGTACGCGTTCTCGAACACGGCGCCGTTCTCGGCGAGCCGGTCTATGTTCGGCGTGATGGCGATCTTGTTTCCGTAGGCCGGCAGGATGAACGGCGTCATCTGGTCTGCCTGAATAACGAGTATGTTCGGTTTGTCTTTTTCTTGGGTCATCTAAGCCTGCAAAAAAATGGGGCGACGCCGGTAGCGCCGCCCCCTCAGGGTCTTACTTGATGGTGAGACCAAGACGCTCGGCGACGTCTTCGAAAACGTCGTGCTGCTTCTTGACGAAAGCCTTGGTTTCAGCCGGCGGAAGGATTTGCGGGAACGAGCCAAGCTTTTCCGTCGCCTCGATCCACTTCGGATCTTCTTTCAACTTCGCGAGGACGTCGACCCATTTGCCGGTCACGTTCTCCGGCAGGCCCGGCGGACCCCAGAGACCGCTCCAACCCAGAATGACATTGAGTTTGGGATAGCCGAGTTCCTTGAACGTCGGCACGTCCGGGGCACGCGGCGAACGCGCGTCGGTCGTTACGGCAAGGGCGCGCAGTTTGCCGCCAGACACATGTCCGATCACCCCCGACAGGTTCTGAAAGAAGATGTCAACGTGACCGCCGACAACAGCCGCACCGGCCTTCCCGCCGCCCTGGTAGGGGACGTGCTTGAGTTGATCCGTATTCACGCCCATCTCGTCCAGAAGCACGACCACGCCGAGGTGCTGCAACGCACCAACGCCTGCCGACGAGTAACTGAGCTTGGCAGCCCCCTTGATGGCTTTCTCCAGGTCCGCGAACGTTTTATAGGGCGAGTCCGCGTTCACCGTCAGCGCGAACGGGTTGAGCTCCAAGAGCCCCAGAAACGTATAGTCATCCCAGTTGTAAGGTGTCTTCTTGTTCAGCGCCGGGATCGCGGCCTGCGAACCGACCCGCGACAGCAAAAGCGTATAGCCGTCCGGTTTGCCCTTCACCACTGCCATCGATCCGACAACACCGGAGCCGCCGGTCTTGTTGACGACGGCGATCGACTGGCCAAGGAACTTGTCCGCGGTCGCGGCAAGCGTCCGAGCGGCAAGATCCGCAGCGCCACCCGGACCATAAGGCGAAATGACGGTCACTGCCTTGGTCGGGTATTCCGCTTTGGCGCTTAACGCCGGCATTACCGACATGGCCGCGGCAACCGCCACGGACGCCAGTTTGAATTGTTTTAATAAAGCCATTTTAGGCCTCCCTGCATTTGAATTCTGTTTAAACGCCCGTCGTCCGCACCGGCAAAATCGGCACATAGCGATTGACATTAGCGCCGATTCATAGTTTATTTGATTGCAGAAATCAACCAAAAAGACGATCAGGGCTCACGTCATGAATGATGGACGTTCTCATCCGAGTGTAGCGCGGCGAAATTTACGCGATGTCCTGGGCACAATTGTGCTCAACGGTCCGCTGTCGCGCACCGAGATCAGCCGCCACACGGGGCTGCACGCGGCCTCCGTCTCGCGGATTACGAAATCCCTGATCGCCGCGGATTTGATCCGCGAACGCTCCGAAGTCACCACGCCAGGCAAACCCGGCCGCCGCTTTATCGAACTCGAAGTGAACCCCGAAGGCGGCTACGTTATCGGCATCGCCATCAATGCCCTCGAGCAATCCGTCACCCTCGCCAATCTCAGGAACGAGCGGATCGAACGGATCGACATCCAAGCCGACGATGTATCCGATTGGCCTGCATTGATCGCGCGCAGCGTCAAAAGCGTGACTTCCATGGCGGACGGCCACGGCATCCAGCGTGAACGCATTTTCGGCGCCAGCGTCGCGGTAACAGGTATCGTCAACACCAACACCGGCGCCGTCATCGCCGCACCGCCACTCGGCTGGAAAGACGTGCCACTCGGCGAGACGTTGGCTGACGGTCTGCAGATGGATGTCGCCGTCGAGAACCTTCCGAACGCCATCAACCTCGCCGAACACCGCTTCGGCATATCGGCGGATCTTTCTTCGACACTGCTGATGAACACCGCCCTCGGCGTCGGGTCCAGCCTGCTGCTGAACGGGCGACTGCACAAAGGGCTACACAGTTCCGGGATGTTGACGGGTGAAGTGCTTTTCAACAGCGACGATGGCCGTCCGGCGCGCTCGCTCAACCTGGCCGCTGGGGGGCGTGGCGCGATGGTTGAAGCCGGCATGCCGGTCAGCGAGGTGCAACAGATGTCCCCCGCCGATGCCACGCGCCGCCTGACGGCCCTGATGGCCCAAGCCGAACAAGGCGATCCACACGTGACAGAGGCACTTCGACGCGCGGGCCGCATGATGGGCCAGTTCATGGCGCTGGCCGGCAGCGTGGTTCAGCCGGAAGCGTACATTGTCTCGGGTCTTCTCGGACGCACCCCCGCCTATGCAGATGCATGTGCCGCCGCCCTGCGCGAACAATTGGGTGACGACACCGTCAATGTCCGGATCAGTACGATGACCACGCAGTCCGCCGCCCGCTGGCTGGCGATCGGAACATGGCTGATCGACAAGGATCTCACCTTACCGGCACTGGGCATCGCGGAGGCCGCATGACGTCTGCTGCTCGCACCGACATCCTTCTGGGGCTGGGGACGATCGGCCTTGCCGCTTTCCTGTCGCTTTATCTGCTGCCGCTCGGCATCGTCCTGCCCGGCAATACCGAAACCCGCGCGCTCGCCCCCGACTTCTGGCCGACCATCATCGTCGAAATCGCCGGCCTTGCCGGTGCCTGCCTGGTCGTTCACGGCTGGCTCAACAGGCGCAACCCAACCGACGACGACGACGCGTCCAGCGATGTGCGGGAAAAGCTTGCCGTTGCCGCCCGTGTCAGCGTGGCGTTCGGTGCAATGTTCGCTTGTTACTGGCTGGTGCCGACACTCGGCCTCGTCGCCGGCGCCATCGCGCTTTGCGCCTTTCTGATGGTTCTCGGTGGAGAGCGGCGGCTCCTCATCATACTGCCGGTGTCGATCATCCTGCCCGTACTGCTCTATCTGTTCTTCGCCGGTTTCGCAGGGGTGCCGATCCCCACCGGCATGTTCGAGGGTGTGCTTGAGGGGGCAGGCTCATGATCGAGAATCTTGCCGACGCCCTGACGCTGTTTGTCAGCGTCGAAAACTTCGCCGTCATCTTTCTCGGCGTTCTTATAGGCACCCTGATCGGTGCGATCCCGGGCATGACGACGCCGATGGGGGTTGCACTCGCGCTGCCCTTCACCTTCACGCTGCACCCGGTGACCGGCGTTCTTCTGTTGCTCGGCATCTACAAAGGCGGCCTGTACGGCGGCTCCATCAGCGCGATCCTGCTGAAAGCACCCGGCACGCCGGCAGCGTCTTGCACCGTGATCGACGGATTTCCGATGGCACAGAAAGGCGAAGCCAAACGCGCCCTCGACATGGCGCTTTATGCATCCTGCATCGCCGATTTTATCTCCAACCTCGCGCTGATCCTGCTGACCGGTTTTCTTGCGTCGTTCGCCCTCAGCTTTGGGCCGCCCGAATTTTTCACGCTTATCCTATTCTCTTTGACGATCATCGCCGGCGTTTCGGGTGACAGCCTGCCGCGCGGTCTGATCTCTGCGTGCCTGGGTCTGCTTCTGGCGACGGTCGGACTCGACACGATTTACGGCACCGAGCGTATGATCTTCGGAAATTACGAGTTGATGTCCGGCTTCAACTTTATTCCGGTCCTGATCGGTCTGTTCGCGCTGCCGGAAATCATCGATCACTTCGCCCGCAAGGGCGGTGGGGATATCACCGTCGGAAAGCTCGGCCGGGTCGGGGCGACGTTCGCCGATCTGAAAAAGTGCCTGAAATCGATCATCAGGGGCAGCGTCATCGGCGTCATCCTGGGCGCCATTCCGGGAATCGGCGGCGCGCCGTCGGCCTTTCTTTCGTACAGCGAAGCGCGGCGGAACTCAAAAAACCCTGACGACTTCGGCAAAGGCGAGATCGAAGGCGTTGCGGCGGCGGAAGCCGGCAATAACGGGGTCGCCGGTGCAACGATGATTCCGCTGCTCGCCCTCGGTGTCCCCGGTGACGTCACCACGGCCGTCATCCTCGGGGCGTTTATGATCCATGGGCTGCAACCCGGTCCGGTGATGTTCGTCCAGAACCTGCCGATGATCTACGCGCTCTTCATCGGGATCATGCTGAGTTCCGGCTTTCTGTTCATTATCGGCAAGGCGATGATACGATCCGTCAGCCGGATTTCGGACATTCCGAACCGCATCCTCTATCCTGTCGTGCTGATCCTCTGCATCTTCGGATCGTATGCCGTCAACAATGCCCTGCTCGATGTCCTGATAATGATCTGCATGGGCGCGCTGGGTTATCTGATGCTGCGGCTCTCCATTCCGGCGGCGCCGTTTTTGATCGGGTTCATCCTGGGACCGCTGCTCGAGGACAGTTTCCGACAGAGCCTGCGCCTTTCCGAAGGCAGTTATGGGATCTTCTTTCAGAGCGCCATCTGCTGGATTTTCTGGGGCCTGGCCGTGGTGTCGATCTTCCTGCTTCTCAAGGGTCGGTTCGTGATTCGGGACTCCGACGTTCAGGCGCAGGCCGAAGCCAAGTAACCAACATCTCATCCGGAGAAATCATGTCAAAGAACCTGCAACAGGATACGCCCCTCGGCGCTTACAGGTACGCGTTCGGCGTTATCACCGACACGCATCTGAACGAAGACGAGGACCGCTGCAGTTCCCCTTTCGATGTGAACCGTCGCGCCAACCGCCGCATGCGTCATGTAGTGCGTTCGCTTAACAAACGCGACCTGGCGTTCGTGGTCAACGTCGGCGACCTGATCCATCCCGTGCCGGCACTCAAGGATCGCTATTCACAGGCCGCCGCGAATTTCCACGCCCAGGTCAAGGAACTACGCCATCCGCTTTATCTGACGCCGGGCAACCACGATATCGGCGACAAGCCCAACAACTGGGCACCGGCCGCCGGTATCTGTGATGACTTCATCGATCTGTGGGCCGAGCATTTCGGCGCTGACTTCCACGCCTTCGACCATGGCGGCGACCGCTTCGTCATCATCAATGCGCAGATCATCAATTCCGGGCTCGAACAGGAAAGAAAGCAGGCCACCTGGCTGGAAAAGGAACTGGCCGTGTCGGACGGGCGCCGCATCTTCCTGTTCAGCCACTACCCGCCGTACTTTACCCGGCCGGGCGAAGTAGAGAATTACGACAATATCGGCGAGCCGGGACGAACGTGGATGTTGGACCTGATGGCCAAGCATAAGGTCGAAGCGCTGCTGATCGGGCATGTCCACAATTTCTGGTACAACCTGCACGCCGGAACCGACTGCTATCTGCTCGCCTCGACGTCGTTCGTGCGCCAGGATTACAGCGAGATGTATCACGCGCGCCCCGGCGCCGACGACGAAGCCGGGCGCAATGACCGTGCGAAACTGGGCTACGCCGTCGTGCATGTATACGAAAACGGCCACACCATTGAATTCGTCCGGACATACGGCGCGGAACTGACATCCGGCGCCGAGGCCGACCATGCACCGGTCTATGCGCCACACCGCCTGCACCCGCGCACCAATACCAAGACCTCGTTCGGCTTTGACATGCGCCAGAACTGGATGGAGTTGGTGGAGATTCCGCCGACCGGGGGCCTCGACGAATTCGACCGCAAGGAAGTTCGGAACGACTATCCGCTCATGGCGCTCTGGGAAATGGGAATCCGTAAGCTTCGTGTGCCGGTTCGCGACCTGATGCTGGACGACAATCGTGACAGGATGCGGATGCTGAAACGGCATGGCCACGAGTTCACCCTTTTCTCATTCGGCGCGCCGAGCGCGCTTGAACAAGAACTCATCACCGCCCACCAGGATATTTTCACCGCTTGGGAAATCGGTGTGAACTGGAATGTTTTCGCAGAAGAAGTGGCGGACATCGGCACGTTTGCACGCAAGGTGTCCCTGCCCGTCTACCTGTCACGGCTGCGATCCAGCGACGAACTCCGGGCGGAAGCGGACGGACGTTACTATCACGTCATCAACCAGGGATTCCTGGCCGCCGATGAAGGGCAGATGAAGGGCATCCTTGAGATGCCGGATCTGAAGGACGCCATCAGCGGCTTTGTGTTCCGCGTCACCATGGACCGCGCACCGCTCGACGCCGTACGGGAGGCCGACGAGATCGCGGCCCGCCTGGGCGTCAGGGCATCCGTGCACATCCGGATGTGCGGCAGCAATCCGGCCGAAGCGCTCGAGGACGACGCCTGGGTGTGCCGCCACTTGGCCGAAGCCGTGCTCGCGGCAACCGCCTATCCCGGCGTCGCCGTCTTCGCCGACACCATGATCGATAATGACCGCGGGTATTTCGTCCGCAACGGCGTGCTCGACCGCCTGTGCAATCCGCGCCCGGCCTTCCACGTCGTTCGAAATCTGATCGGCATACTCAATGAGGCGGAGGACGGTATTTCCGATGTAGAGGTACAGGATGATCCGTCCGCACGAAGGATCGGTTTCAAGCGCGGCACTGCCTCAATGACGCTGTCCATTTCAAGTGAGGCGAACGGCGCCGTCACGCTCGAAGGCCTGATCGAAGGCACGCATAAAGAACTGGACTTGGTCACGGGCAAGTTGACGGCACGAAGCGGCACCGCGCAAGATTAACGTCGCCGTAGGGTCAGCCGTTGCGCTGCATGCCTCAGATCGACAACGTGAAGTAACTTTACCTGTAAGATGCAGCGATTCTCATTTTATGCGTTAAAGCACAAAAACCGCCCTCAGACGTCGAGGTTGGCGACCTTGAGGGCGTTTTCCTGGATGAAGTCGCGGCGCGGTTCGACCACGTCGCCCATGAGGGTCGAGAACACCTCTTCCGCCTCGTCGACGTGATTGATGCGCACCTGAAGCAAAGAGCGCGCCTCGGTATCCAGCGTCGTTTCCCACAACTGCTCCGGGTTCATTTCGCCCAGACCCTTGTAGCGGCTGATCGAGATCCCCTTGCGGCCAAGCTCGGTGATCTTGTCGATCAGCGCGACCGGCCCGGTGATCGGGTGGCTTTTGTCCTTGTTCTCGAGCGTGCCGTGCTTGGTGTAGTTCTTCTGCAATCGGCCCGCCAGTTCGTCCAACTGACGCGCATCCTTTGAGCGCATGATGGCGCCGTCGATGACGTGCGTCTCGGTCACGCCGCGCAGCGTGCGCTGGAATTCGAGCCCGCCGTCGTCGAGCGCCTTGCCGACCCAGCCGCGTTCGTATTCCGGCGCCAGCGCATCGAGCCGCTTGGCGATGTAGTCCGCGACCTGGGCGCCGTATTCCGGATTGCCGAGGATGTCGGGATTGAGCGCGCCGGAAATCGCCGCCTGCTCCATGATCGACAACGGCACATGGTTCGACAGCCGCTCCAGGAACGTTTTCGCGTAGCGGGCTTCCTCGCACAGATTGCGCAGGTCCTGTCCGGCGATCTGATGGCCCTCGAAGTTGACGAACACGCCGCCTTCGTCGATGGCGGTGTCGAAGAGATAGTTTTCCATCTCCTTGTCGCCCTTGAGATAGACCTGGCTGTTGCCGCGCTTGGCGCGGTACAGCGGCGGCTGCGCGATATAGAGATAGCCGCGTTCGATCAGCTCCGGCATCTGTCTGAAGAAGAACGTCAGAAGAAGCGTGCGGATGTGGCTGCCGTCGACGTCGGCGTCGGTCATGATGATGATCTTGTGATAGCGGCACTTCTCGATGTTGAAGTCCTCGCGGCCGATCCCGGTCCCGAGTGCGGCGATCAGGGTGCCGATTTCGTTGGACGACAGCATCTTGTCGAAGCGCGCGCGCTCCACATTGAGGATTTTACCGCGGAGCGGCAGGATCGCCTGAAACCCGCGCTCACGGCCCTGTTTGGCGGACCCACCGGCCGAGTCACCCTCGACGATGAAGAGTTCCGATTTGGCCGGATCCTTTTCCTGGCAGTCGGCAAGCTTGCCCGGCAGCGACGCGACATCGAGCGCGCCCTTGCGCCGCGTCAGCTCGCGCGCCTTCCTGGCCGCTTCGCGGGCCGTTGCGGCATCGACGATCTTGGTCAGAACCTTCTTGGCTTCTGTCGGGTTTTCCTCGAACCAGCGGTCGAGCCCTTCGCCGAACAGGTTTTCAACGACCGGTCGCACTTCCGACGAGACCAGCTTGTCCTTGGTCTGCGACGAGAACTTGGGATCGGGGACCTTCACCGAGAGAATGCAGGTCAGGCCCTCGCGCGCATCGTCACCGGTCACCGAAACTTTCTCTTTCTTCGAGACCAGCCCCGACGCCATGTAGTTGTTGATGGTCCGCGTCAGCGCGCCCCGGAAGCCCGCCAGGTGCGTGCCGCCGTCGCGCTGCGGGATGTTGTTGGTGAAGCAGAGCACGGTCTCGTGATAACTGTCGTTCCACTGCATGGCGACCTCGACGGTGATGCCGTCCCTTTCTGCGGTGACCGCAATCGGATCGGAGATCAGCGCCTGTTTCGAGCGGTCGATGTATTTGGCGAAGGCGATCAGGCCGCCTTCGTAATGCATGTCGACCTCGACCGGTTCCGGGTTGCGGTTGTCGATCAGCTTGAGCGCGACGCCCGAGTTGAGGAATGCCAGTTCTCGCAGCCGGTGTTCCAGCGTCGAGAGGTCGTATTCGGTATTGGTGAAGATATCGGTGGACGCATGGAACGTGATCATCGAGCCCGACACCGGTTTGCCGTCTTCATCCTTCGGCGCATCGCCGATCACTTTCAGGGACTCGACCGTCTCGCCGTTTTCGAAGCGGACATAGTGTTCCTTGCCGTCGCGCCGGATATTGAGTTCCAGCCAGTCCGACAGCGCGTTGACGACGGAAACGCCGACCCCGTGCAGACCGCCCGAGACCTTGTACGAATTCTGGTCGAACTTGCCCCCGGCGTGCAGCTGGGTCATGATGACCTCGGCCGCGGACACGCCTTCCTCGGCGTGAATGTCGACCGGAATCCCGCGGCCGTTATCCGACACGCTGACCGAACCGTCGCCGTTGAGGATCACCTCGACCGTATCGCAATACCCCGCCAGCGCCTCGTCGATCGCATTGTCGACGACTTCGTAGACCATGTGGTGCAGACCCGAGCCGTCGTCGGTGTCGCCGATATACATGCCCGGGCGCTTGCGGACCGCGTCGAGACCCCTGAGCACCTTGATCTGATCGGCACCATAAGCCGCCGGGTCGCCGCCGAGCGGCACCACCGGTTTTTCTTCGCCACCCGTTTCGTTTTCGGTTTCGTCACTCATGGTCTTCTTGCTTTCGTTTCAACGTCGTTTATGTGCCCGTGGCGCTGATCGCGCCATCGGCCACCTGAAAGAATTCCGCCCGTCCCCGCATCCCCGAGAACAGGTCACTGTCCGTTCCCGTCAGCCACGCCTGCGCTTTTAATCCCTCAATCAGATCGAACAGCGCGCAGCGGCGGTCCTGATCCAGATGCGCCACCACCTCGTCCAACAAAAGCACCGGGCAGGCATCGCGCTCGACCGCCTGCATCCGCGCGTGCGCCAGAACCAGAGCGATCAACAGCGCCTTTTGCTCGCCGGTCGAGCACATCGCCGCCTCGCGCTTCTTGACCCCGTGCCGGACGTCGAGATCGGTCCGGTGCGGACCCGACCAGGTGCGCCCGTCGTCGGCGTCGCGGCGCCGGTCGGACGCCAGTTGCGCACGCAAGTGATCTTCGGCCGCCAGCGACGGCATGTCGTCGAGCCAGGCTTCCGGCCCGCCGACGAGCGCCAGTTCGCAGCCCGGAAACGGGCCCGCGCCCGCCTCGATAAACGCCGCCAGACGGCCCACCATCTCGCGCCGGGCCCAGGCCACGGCCATGCCCTTTTCGGCCATCGTCGCTTCCAGGGCGTCCAGCCATGTCGCATCCGCGCCCACGCCGCGATCCGCCAGAAGGCGCGCGCGTTCGCGCATCGCCTGTTCGTAGGCACTGACCCGTCCCGCGTGCGCCGGATCGGCGGCGTAGACGAGACGGTCGAGGAAGCGGCGCCTTGCTCCCGGTCCGTCGATAAAAAGGCCGTCCATCTGCGGGGTCAGCCAGACCACCGCGATGTGTTCCGCCAGCACCGCCTGCGATTTTTCGGTCTGCCCGTCGACCCGGACCACCCGGCGCTCGCGCACTCCATTCGGTTCGGGATCCAGCCCGGTGCCCAGATTGACCGGCCCGTCGGGGCCCGAAATCTCGGCCGCCACGGCCCATGTGCGGCCGTCGGGCGGGCCTTCTGCGCCTGCGTCAGTGCGGGTCACGTCGGCTAGTCTGGCGCGCCTGAGGCCGCGCCCCGGCGCCAAAAACGAGACGGCTTCCAGAATGTTCGTCTTGCCAGCCCCGTTGGCGCCCGCGAGGACCACGCTGCCGCCGCTCAGGTCGAGCCGCGTGTAGGCATAGTTTCTGAAGTCGGTCAGGGTCAGCCGGGTGACGGCGGTCCGGCCCCGGGCGGCAACGTCTTCTGCCGGCGAAGGGCCGGCATCCACGTCTCGGGAGATCGCCGCAATACCTGTCAAACTTATCGGCCCACGCTGTTGTTCATTACACCCGCATCGGCATCAGCACATAGATCGTGCCGGCGTCTTCGGAACCGCGGATGATGGTCGGCGACGCCGCGTCGGCAAGCTGGAAGATCGCCGTGTCGCTGTCGATCTGACGCGCGATGTCGAGCAGGTACGCCGAGTTGAAGCCGATCTCGAGCGCGTCGAGGCCGTAGCTGACCTCGATCTCCTCCTGGGCGGTACCGTTCTCGGCGCTGGACGCCGACAAGGACAGGGTGTCGCCCGACAGCGCCAGCTTCACGGCCCTGGATTTTTCCGACGAGATCGCCGACACACGGTCGACCGCGTCCGAAAGCGCCTTCCGGTCGACGGTCATTTCCTTGTCGTTACCGACCGGGATCACACGCTGGTAATCGGGGAACGTGCCGTCGATCAGCTTCGACGTCAGTACCGCGTCGTCGAACGAGAACTTGATCTTTGCCTCCGAGAGCGAAATCTCGACGTCGTCGCCGGTCTCGTCGATCAGCTTGCGGATTTCACCGACGGTTTTTCTGGGCACGATCACGCCCGGCATGCCGGCCGCGCCGTCCGGCAGCGGCAGCTCCACGCTGGCGAGCCGGTGACCGTCGGTCGACACCGCGCGCAGCACCGGGGTGCCGTCGCGGTCGAAGACGTGAAGATAGATACCGTTCAGATAGTAACGGGTCTCTTCGGTCGAGATTGCGAAGCGCGTGCGGTCGATCAGCTCCCTGAGGTCGCCCGCCGCGAGCTTGAACGTGTGCGCGTATTCGCCGCCCGTCATGACCGGGAAATCCTCGGTCGGCAGACACGACAGCGTGAAACGCGAACGCCCGGCGCGGATCGTCAGCTTGCCGTCGCCCGGCGCTTCCAGTTCGATCTGCGCGCCGTCGGGCAGTTTCCTCACGATTTCGAAGAACGTGAGCGCCGGGGCGGTCGTCGTCCCCGGCGTGGCGATGTCGGCGGTGACGTTCTCGACGATGTCGAGGTCCATGTCGGTGGCGTTCAACGACAGGCTCTCGCCGTCGGCCTCGATCTTCACGTTGGACAGGATCGGAATCGTGTTGCGCCGTTCGACGACGCTTTGCACGTGCCCCAGAGAGCGAAGAAGATTTGTCCGTTCAATCGTCAGTTTCATACCCAAAGACCCACTTTACCTGCCCGCTTTACCTGTCTGAAGGGGCGCCCAAGACTGCCTGGAGGCCCCCGCCGTCATCCATTTTCAACGCCCTGGAAATACCGGGAGAAATCCCGCGAAAACGGCCCGAAACCCTTTTAAAACCTTGGATTTTTCGGGCGCCAAAAGGCGTCCGCAAGTATAGCAGACGCGCCACGCGACCCAAGCCTTTTCCGGCCCGGGCGCGGCGGCGGAAACGTCCCGATTCCGCCTTTTAAATCAATGACTTGAAATCCATCATCCGGCCGCCTTCGCGCGGCGGTGGATCAGCCCTCGAGCATGCGGCGCAAAAGCTCGATATCTTCGGCGAATCCGGGGTCCATGGACTTCAGTTCCTCGACCTTTCTGACGGCGTGCATCACCGTCGTATGATCCCTGCCGCCGAACTTGCGGCCGATCTCGGGCAGCGAGCGCGCGGTCAGTTGCTTGGCGAGGTACATCGCCACCTGGCGCGGCCGCGCGACCGAGCGCGCACGCCGGGCCGAATGCATGTCGGAAATCCGGATATTGAAGTGGTTCGCCACCTGCTTCTGGATTTCCTCGATCGTCACCCGTCGGTCGTTGGCCCGCAAGAGGTCGTGAAGGACTTCTTGCGTCGCCTCGATGGTGATGTCGCGGCCGATCAGCTGCGCGTGGGCGACGACCCGGTTGAGGCCGCCTTCGAGTTCGCGCACGTTCGACGTGATCTTGTGGGCCAGGAATTCCATCACCTTCGGCGGTATGTCGGCGCGGATCTGCGCCGCCTTGGACTGCAAGATACCGAGGCGCAATTCGTACGTCGTCGCATGAATGTCGGCGACGAGACCGCAGTTGAGGCGCGAGATCAGGCGCTCCTCCATCCCCACAAGGTCCGACGGCGACTTGTCGGCGGAGATCACGATCTGCCGCCCCTGATCCACCAAGGCATTGAAAGTATGGAAGAATTCTTCCTGGGTCGATTCCTTGCCGGCGATAAACTGGACGTCGTCGATCATCAGGACGTCGACGGAACGGAACTGGTTCTTGAAGTCCATCGTCGTGCTCTCGCGGATCGCCTGCACGAAACGGTGCATGAACTTTTCCGCCGACAGGTAGATGACCGTGCGCTCAGGGTCCGTCTGGCGGATGTGCCAGGCGATGGCGTGCATGAGGTGGGTCTTGCCGAGGCCGACGCCCCCGTAAAGGAACAGCGGATTGAACGGCACCCGGTCGGCTTCGGCGACACGGCGCGCGGCGGCGTAAGCGAATTCGTTCGGTTTGCCGACGACGAAATTGTCGAACACGAAACGCGGGTCGAGCGCGGCACTGAGCCCGGGACGGGCGCCCGGCATCTCGCCATGGTTGTTGTCGCCGGCGGCCGGCGTCTGGCGGCGGATCCCTTCGCGCGGGTTGGCCGGCGTACGGTCCGAACGGACGGCAACCTCGATCGATGCGACTTCGGGGGCTTCCGCCTGCCACAACGTCGCGATGCGCTCCGCATAGTGGGCGACGACCCAATCCCGCATGAAACGCGTCGGCACCGTCACATGAACCACACCGTCGGTGACGGCGCGGATTTTCATCGGCTTGATCCAGCTCTGGAACGCGGCTTCGCCGATTTCCTCGCGGAGTTGCGCGTTTACGGAGTTCCACTGAGCGAGGATGACATCCTTGTCGGCATCCTGCGGATCGTCCTCTGTGGCGTTCGAAGTGGCGTCAACAGACGTCGCGTCGATCATGCGTCGGTAGCCCCCCTTGGACAGGCGATTCTTTACATTAACCCCGACAGAAAAACCGGAGCGCTATTAAGGCCCAGACGAAGAGATAAGGAAAAGCTTCGGGACGGCCCCCAAAACGGCGACAGGGCGTCGCCGTTCGGATATTCGTGTCCCGGTCCGGACCTCCCCCAAAGAGCCGCCGACCGGTTTCGGGCGGAAACAAAATGCCGACGTGTTCGCCTTGGCATCCGTTACGCGCCTGCCCCCCTTTATTAATTCCTTCTCAACATACGTCTCGACAAATCAAAAACAAATCTCGGACTGACATGCCCCGAACAAACAACCGGGGCCTCGTGCTCAATAAAAGCATCATTAAAATTTAACGATAATTGTAGAATTACTGACCCGTCGATTTCGTATATTCAGGCTGAATTCGCTGCCGCGTTCGACGGGGTTCGATGGTGCCTGCGTTCCCCTTTCCTGTTCGCCTCGACTGGTTCGGATATTACGTAGACCGGGCGTTGCTGACAACATGATCGAAAGGGGAACAGGGCAAATAAACTGAAATAAAAAACTTGACTCTGCGTACCTAATTGAAAGGACGTCCTTTTTGCCGAAGCCCATGGTGAGCGCGGGTTTCAGGCCTTCCAAAGGTGCAGCGCGGGAGCGTTTTCCCACCGCCGTTCAGACACGAAAAAGCCGCAAGCGGGAAAGCTTGCGGCTAATCAATAGCTTGTCGGAACTTCCGAAAGGAAGGCTTAAGCAGCCATCCCTTTAATGCGGTGCGAAAGACGCGACAGCTTGCGCGAAACGGCGTTGGCATCCAACACGTTCTTCTGGGCGCCACGTGCAAGGAGCGGCTGAGCAGCCTGCAGCGCGGCCTGGGCCGCTGCCTTGTCGCCGCTGGCGATCGCTTCTTCGACTTTGCGCACGGCAGAGCGGATGGTGCTCACGCGCGAACGGTTGACTTCCGTGCGGCGTGCCGTCTGGCGAATACGTTTCTTTGCGGTGGCGCTATTAGCCATCTCTAAACCTCTTCAATACGAACCCGTTTCTCATGGGACCGCGAGCTTATATAGACCTCATGGCCAGCCGTCAAGCGGCTCCGGGGGAATTCATTTCCGCCCGGTTTTCAGTCGGAAACGGGACTGACCGAAAAGCCGATCACCGCGCCGCCGTCCCCATCCGCATCGATGGTGAGCTTGAGCCGTTCGCGCTCGCGTTCATAGAGCCCGTCCCGGGTCTTCGACCAGCCCAGTTGCGGCAGCACATCGGCATAAAACCGCCGCACCTTGGCCGGGTCCGCGTTGCCGCGCGCTTCCGCCTCGGCGATGCGCCCGCCCGCGCTGTCGAAGGTAACCGCGGCGTTCTCGTTTTCGTTCAAGCCCTCCATCAACGGCAGATCCTCGATCACCGATACGAAGCGGTCGGCGGCGACGGCCGGGGCCATGGCGGTTAAAAATATGGACAGCGAGAGAACGAAGGCGCGAAACATACCTAACTGTCTAACATCAGCGCTGGCATTTCGCACAATAAAATGTCGAACGGCCGCCCTGGACGAAATGCCGGATGCTCTGGCCGCAGCCTTCGTTCGAACAGATCTCACCGCCGCGCCCGTACACCTTGAAGCTGTGCTGGAAGTAGCCGAGCTCCCCCGACGTCTGGCGGTGATCCCGGAGCGAAGAGCCGCCCGCGGCGATGGCGTCATTCAAGACATCCCGGATCGCCGTCGCCAGTTTATCGGCCCGGCCCCCCTTCACGGTTCGCGCCGTCCTCCTGGGGGAAATACCCGCCCGGTAGAGCGCTTCGGAGGCATATATATTGCCCACTCCCGACACCACCCGCTGATCCAGGATCGCCACCTTGATGGCCGAGCGCTTCTCGCCCAGGTTTTCCGCCAGCGTTTTTCCGTCGAACGCGTTCGAAAGCGGCTCCGGCCCCAGTGACGCCAAAAGCTTGTGGGTCGCCACTTGATCTTCCGCGAACAGGTCCAGGATGCCGAACCGCCGGGGATCGTTGTAACGAATGACGACGCCCTTATCCGTCACCAATTCCAGATGATCGTGCGGCTCCAGCGCAGGCGGGGTGTCATTATATATCCGGTAACGTCCCGACATCCCCAGATGCGACAGCATCACCAGCCCACCCTCCAGCCTTATCAATAAGTACTTCGCGCGGCGGTCGACGCTGATCACCCGCTTGCCCGTGATATTCTCGGCGAAGTTTGCGGGCAGCGGAAACCTGAGATCGGGGCGGAACGCCGTCGCCTTGCCGATCACACGCCCGTCCAGCGCCGGCTGCAGGCCGCGGCGGACCGTCTCGACTTCGGGCAATTCGGGCATGAAATTCGTCCTCGGCAAAAAGCGACCAGAGATGCGTCCTGAACGTAGCGTCTCCGGCCGCGTTCGGCTATTGTCGCGTCCATGGCCGAACAAAAACAACCCCATAGCAATGCCGAAACCGTTTCTTTCGGCTTCAAGGACGTGCTCCCCGGCGAAAAGACCGAGATGGTGCACGGCGTCTTCGCGTCCGTCGCGTCGAAATACGACCTGATGAACGATTTGATGAGCCTGGGGATCCACCGGCTCTGGAAGAACGCGATGCTGGACTGGCTGAACCCGCGCCCGGACCAGACCCTGGTCGACGTCGGCGGCGGCACAGGCGACATTACATTCAAATGGCTGGAACGCGGCGGCGGCCCGTCCCAGGTCGTCGACTATTCAGCCGAAATGATCACGGTCGGCCGCGACCGGGCGCTGGATAAGGGCATTCTCGACGGGATCACGTGGACGGTCGGGAACGCCGAGGCGCTCCCGCTTGAGGATTCTTCCGTCGATGTCTACGCCTCCGCCTTCTGTCTTCGGAACGTCGCCAGACTGGACAAGGCGCTTTCCGAAGCCCGCCGCGTGCTCAGGCCGGGCGGGCGCTTCATGTGCCTGGAATTTTCGCATCTGATCGTGCCCGCGCTCGAAGACGCCTACGACGCCTGGTCGTTCAAGGTGCTGCCCGCGCTGGGCGAGCGTGTCGCGGCGGACCGGGAATCGTACGTTTATCTCGCCGAGAGCATCCGCCGCTTTCCAGATCAGGAAACCTATGCCGGGATGATCCGGGACGCCGGTCTGGAACAAGTCAAGGTGCGCAACCTTTCCGCCGGGATCGCGGCGCTCCATTCCGCCTGGCGTCTCTGAGGCGTTCGCATGCTTCGCTCGCTCAAGCACATTCGGCGTCTTCTTTCGCTTGCCCGGCTTCTGGCGCGGCACGACGCGCTGTTCGCCCTCGAACTCGCGGGCGTGTCGCCCGCCCTTTTGAAATTCGCCGCCGTCGGGGTCAGCCCCGATAAAACCGGCCGCCCCGGCGAGCGGCTGGCACGCGCGCTGAACGAAGCCGGCCCCAGCTTCATTAAGCTGGGTCAGGCACTGTCGACCCGTTCCGATATTCTGGGGGAGGACCTGACGGACGATCTGTCCTCGCTGCAGGACGACCTGCCGCCGTTCCCGGCATCCGAGGCCCGCGCCGCCATCGAGGACGAACTGGGCCAACCGGTCGACGAGTTGTTTCTGTCGTTCGATGACGAAGCGGTCGCCGCCGCCTCCATCGCGCAGGTGCATTTCGCGCAGACGTTCGACGGGCGCGAGGTTGCGGTCAAGATTCTCCGCCCGGGCGTCGAAGCGGCGTTTCACCGCGACGTCGATCTGTTCCGCTGGCTCGCCGAACTGGCGGAGCGCACCCAACCCCAACTTCGCCGCCTGAAGCCCGTCGCCTCCATCGAAACCCTGGCCGACACCGTCGAGCTGGAAATGGACCTCCGCTTCGAAGCCGCCGCCGCCGCCGAGTTACGCGACAACTTCACCGGCGATCCGGGTTTTCAGGTCCCCGACGTGGACTGGCAATTGACCGGCAAGCGCGTCCTGGTGACGGAACGGTTGGTCGGCGGCATCCCGCTGGATGACCGGGACGCCATCGTCGAGGCCGGGCTCGATCCGGTCGACATGCTGACCAAGGCCGCGGCGGCGTCATTCAGACAGGTCTTTCGGGACGGCTTCTTCCATGCCGATACGCACCCCGGCAATATGTTCGCGATGCCGGACGGACGCATCGCCGTCGTCGATTTCGGGATCATGGGGCGGCTCGACCTCAAGACCCGCCGCACCATCGCCGAGATGCTGGTGTCATTCCTGAACCGCGACTACCGCCGTGCCGCCGAGATACACTTCGAGGCCGGCTGGGTGCCGCGCGACCGCTCCGTCGACAGCTTCACCCAGGCGTGCCGCTCCATCGCCGAGCCGATCCTGGACAAACCCCAGAACGAGATCTCGATCGCAAGACTTCTGTCGCAACTGTTCCAGATCACCGAAACCTTCAGGATGGAAACCCAGCCGCAGCTTCTTCTTTTACAGAAGACCATGCTGGTCGCCGAAGGCACGGCGCGCAAACTGGCCCCCGAAGCCAACATGTGGTTTTTAATCCGCCCGCTGATCGAGGAATGGGTCTACGACAACCTGGGCCCGGAAGCGAAAGTCCGGGACGCCATCCATAACCTGCAGGACGCACTCCAGCGCCTGCCGGAAATGGTCGAGAGCGTCGAGAAAAGCTCCCGCATGATGGCCGACGGCAACATCAAGCTGCACCCCGACACCATCCGCGCGCTTCGGGGCGAGGACGACGGCCCGCGCAGGCGCCAGGGCGTCGGTCTTTGGCTGGCCGCCGGCGCGCTGTTCATCGTCTTCATGGCGGTTCTGTTCGACTGAGCCGCAAATCGTCATCCCGGACGCGGGTTTTCGGCGAGCGATAGCGAGGACGGGAATGCCGTCATTCCGGCGCACGCCGGAATCCAGCGCGACAGGCATGACGTCACGAGGAAAGATTCAGGCACGGCTATCTGGACCCCGGCCTCCGCCGGGGTGACGGCGTTTCCAAGATTATCCTTCTTTTCCCCACCCCCTCACCTGTCCTCTCCCCCGGTTCCGGGGGAGAGGGACCCTGACGATAGATTCCCCTTTAATCCCTCTCCCCCTCTGGGGGAGAGGTTAGGTGAGGGGGTGACCGTCTCACCGCTTACTCTTCTTTATCGGTGTCGTTTTCACCCGCCGCCCCCGGCGCCTTATAGGTCAGCGCGAAGGGTTTGAGCCTGAGCTTGGTGCGGTGGTGCTCGCCGCCCTTTTCGCCGTCCGGCTGGTAGCCCCGGTAATAGTCCTTCTGCCATTTCTGGCTGCGCGCACGGCTCTCCGGGTTCAGCAGATCGGCATTGAACGTGTTGCGGCTTTTCGACCACGCCGAGTGACGCTCTTTCGTTTCGGCATCGTTCTCGAACGGTTCGACCACCGGCTCGACCCCTTCCATCACCGACGGATCAGTCGGGAAGATATGGCAGAACGGCTCGTCACGCTCGAAGCGGATCGGCGTATGGGCGCGGGTGAACATCCAGTTCATCGTAAACGTATAGGTCGACCAGTCGGTTTCGATCATGCCCGTCAAAGCCTGGATCGCGTCTTTCGGCCGGTTGACCGGGCCCTGTGCGATCAGGCTGATCCCCGGATCGGTCCGGAACAGATAGCCCACATGAAACGTCAGAATGCCCGAGCCGAAGTGCGTCGTCGGCATCAGGCCCTGGTCCTCGCTCGAAATCTGGATATCGGTTTTCGCCGGGCCGCCGTTCCAGACCGCCTCGAACGCGACCGGCGAGCAGATCTCCCAGCCGTGCGCATTGGCCATGGTGAGCGGCAGACAGCGATAGGCGTAAGCTTCGGGAAGCGCGTCCATCCAGGCGCGGCCGGCGGGGGCGGGGCGCAGCTTCGGCGGCTCTGCCACCGTCGGATAGGCGATGATCTTCATGCGGTCCCGATCCCCGAGATACCTTCGTTCCACGCAGATGTTAGCCCACGCCGGGCGGGCCTGAAACCTCGCTTTCGCCTTGTTTTGATTGCGAATGGGGAGTTAATGCATTATTTACAGTGCGGTTTCGTGTTTTATTTCGCAAATACATGAACGCGGCCGGGGAAACATCTGTTATGCAAGGCAAGCGGGTTTTATTGATCGTGTCCGGCGGCATCGCCGCCATCAAGATTCCAGAAACGATCCGCCGCATCCGCGAGCGGGGCGCGAACGTGCGCTGCGTCCTCACCGAGGGCGGTGCCCAGTTCGTCACGCCCTTGAGCCTGTCCGCGCTTTCCGAGGACAAGGTCTATTCGGATATCTTCTCGCTCACCGACGAGAACGAGATGGGCCACATCAACCTGTCGCGCGACGCCGACGTGTTGATGGTCGCGCCCGCCAGCGCCGATATCATGGCGAAAATGGCCGCCGGGCTGGCCGGCGATCTGGCGTCCACGGTGCTTTTGGCGACCGACAAGCCGGTGATCTGCGCGCCCGCCATGAACGTCCGCATGTGGGAACACCCGGCGACGCAGGCCAACGTCGAGTTATTGAAATCCCGGGGCGTGATCATGGTCGGCCCCGATGAGGGCGACATGGCGTGCGGCGAATACGGCATGGGCCGGATGGCCGAACCCGATACCCTCGTCAAAGCGCTCGAGGATTTTTTTTTAGCCGCGCCGCGCCCGCTTGAAGGCCGCCACGCCGTCGTCACCAGCGGCCCGACGCATGAGCCCATCGATCCGGTCCGCTACATCGCCAACCGCTCGAGCGGCAAGCAGGGCCATGCCATCGCCGCCGCGCTTCAGAAACTCGGCTGCAGGACGACCCTTGTGACCGGGCCGACGAACCTTAAAGACCCCGTGGGGTGCGACGTCATCCATATCGAAAGTGCCCGCGACATGCTGGCGGCGGTGGAAAAATCCCTGCCCGCCGACATCGCGGTCTGTGCCGCCGCCGTCGCCGACTGGCGCACCGCCGACGCGCCCACGCAGAAGATCAAGAAGCAGGCGGGCAGTGCGCCGCCCGCACTCAACATGGTCGAGAACCCCGATATCCTGTCCACGATCTCGGCGGCCGGCAACAAGCGCCCGGCGCTGGTCGTGGGGTTTGCCGCCGAAACCGACGACGTCGTCGACAACGCGAAAAGCAAACGCGACCGCAAGGGCTGCGACTGGATCGTCGCCAACGATGTCTCGCCCGCCACCGGCACCTTCGCGGGTGACGACAACACGGTGCACCTGATCACATCGGACGGCGCGGAAAGCTGGCCCCGCATGACCAAGGCAGATGTCGCGGCGCAGCTCGCCAACCGGATCGCACAGCATTTCGAGGCCGCCGAATGAACGATGTCCGTGTCGACGTGGTCCGCCTTGCGCACGGGAAGGACTTGCCGCTGCCGGCCTACGCGACGGCCGATAGCGCCGGGATGGACCTGCTGAATGCGGAAAGCGGCGCGGTCACCATCGAACCCGGCAAGCGCGCCATGATCGCGACCGGGATCGCGATCCAGCTGCCGGCGGGATACGAGGCGCAGGTCCGGCCGCGCTCGGGCCTGGCGGCGAAACACGGGATAACGGTGCTCAACACTCCGGGCACCATCGACGCGGATTACCGGGGGGAAATCAAGGTGATCCTCGTCAACCTCGGCGACGCGGCGGTGACCCTTGAGCGATCCGAGCGGATCGCGCAGATGGTCGTCGCCCCTGTGACGCAGGTGACGCTCAATGAGGTGGACACGCTGGAAGACAGCGACAGGGGCGCCGGCGGCTTCGGCTCGACCGGCAGCGGCAGCTAAAAGGGGGACGCGCTGCAATGTTACGGATAACCAAGAAGATGCTGTTCGCGATAGAGGCGGTGCTCGACATCGCCTATCACGCGGGCTCGGAACCGGTCCAGAGCCGGGAGATCACGCGCCGCCAGGGGATACCGCAGCGCTACCTCGAACAGGCGTTGCAGCACCTGGTGCGCGACGACATCCTGGTCGGCGTCAGGGGCCCGCGCGGGGGCTACCGTCTGGCGCGCGAAAGACGGCGGATCACCGTCGGCGACATCGTGCGCTCGGTGCGCAAGATGGAAACGGCGGAAGACCCGTTACAGACCGAGGACGGATCCGATCTCGGCCAGAAGGTCGTCAGGCCTTTGTGGACCCTGATCCAGGAAGACGTCATGAAGCGGCTCGATTCGACGACGATCGACGATCTTTGCAACAGTGCCATCGACGCCGGCATCGAAAGCGAAGGCCGCAGGAACCTCGACTTCATTATATAACGAACAACCCCGGAGGATGCTCACCCATGGATGAAACACAAGCCGGCCCCGCCCACCCGCACGAAGTCCGCGGCCGTATCTACGACAATATCGTCGACACCATCGGCGGCACCCCGCTGGTCCGGCTCGGCCGCCTGATGAAGGACGAAAACGTCGGGGGCGTGATCCTCGGCAAGTGCGAGTATTTCAATCCGCTGGCGTCGGTCAAAGACCGGATCGGCCTCGCCATGATCGAGGCCGCCGAGCGAGACGGCAAGATCAAGGAGGGCGCGACCCTGGTCGAGCCGACGTCGGGCAACACCGGCATCGCGCTGGCCTTCGTCTGCGCGGCCAAGGGCTACAAACTGATCCTGACCATGCCGGAAAGCATGTCGCTGGAGCGCCGCAAGATGCTTTTGCTGTTCGGCGCCGAAACCGTGCTGACGCCCGCGCCGCTCGGCATGCGGGGCGCCATCGAAAAGGCCGAAGAGATCGTCGGCAACACGCCGGGCGCGATGATGCTGCAGCAGTTCGAGAACCCGGCCAACCCGGACATCCACCGCAGGACGACCGCCGAGGAAATCTGGGCCGACACGGGCGGCAAGGTCGATTGCCTGGTGTCCGGTGTCGGCACCGGGGGGACGATCACCGGTTGCGCCGAAGTGCTGAAGCCGCGCAATCCGGACCTGAAGATCGTCGCGGTCGAGCCTGAAGACAGCCCGATCCTGTCGGGCGGCGCGCCGGGACCGCACAAGATTCAGGGCATCGGCGCGGGCTTCGTCCCGGGCATCCTGAAGCGCGACATGATCGACGAGGTTCTGCAGATCGGCAACGAAACCGCGTTCTCGATGGCCCGCAAGGTCGCCAAGCTCGAAGGCCTCGCCGTCGGGATTTCGTCGGGCGCGGCGCTGGCCGCCGCCGTCGAGGTCGCCGAACGTCCCGAGATGAAGGGCAAGAACATCGTCGTTATCCTGCCGTCGTTCGCCGAGCGCTATCTGTCGACGGCGCTGTTCGAGGGTCTTGAATAACCAATGACCGACTTCACCGACGACCAGGTCGAACGCTACGCCCGGCATATCCTCCTGAAGGAAGTCGGCGGCGTCGGCCAGTCCAAACTGCTGGACGCCAAGGTGCTGGTCGTCGGCGCCGGGGGGCTGGGCTCGCCGGCGATCCTCTATCTCGCGGCGGCGGGTGTCGGCACCATCGGGATCGTCGATGCCGATACCGTCGATCTTTCGAACCTGCAGCGCCAGGTCGCGCACACCACGGAACGGATCGGCATGAGCAAGGTCGAAAGCGCGGCGATGGCGGCCAAGGCGATCAATCCGGACGTCGACGTCGTTACCCATGAGACCCGCATCGACGCGTCGAACGCGATGGAGATGATCTCGGCTTATGACATCGTCGCCGACGGTTCCGACAATTTCGAGACCCGGTTCCTGATCAACGACGCCTGCTTCTTCGCCGGGAAGACGCTCGTCTCCGCCGCGATCCTGCGCTTCGACGGGCAGATCGCCACCTACAAAGCGCATGTTCACAGCGACGACGGGTCGCACGGGCCGTGTTACCGCTGCATTTTCCCCGAAGCGCCCCCGCCGGGTCAGGTCCCGAGTTGCGCCGAAGCGGGTGTCCTGGGCGCGCTCTGCGGCATGATGGGCTCGCTGCAGACCACGGAAATCCTGAAAGAGATCATGGGCATCGGCGACAGCCTGTCGGGCTCATTACTGGTCGTCGACGGGTTGTTGACCGACTTCCGCAAGATCAAGGTCAAGCCCGACCCGGCATGTGCATTGTGCGGCGACAATCCTTCGATCACCGATCTTTCGATCCATGAAGGCGCGTCGGCGCCGGTGTGCGCCGTCAATGGCTAGCCAGAATACGCAGATCGCGAAACTGTCGCTGATCGTCGCCGGCGGGAGCTTCGAAAAAGTCCACTACGCCTTCGTCATGGCGACGGGGGCCGCCGCCATCGGCATTCCGGTGACCATGTTCTTCACCATGGGGGCCTGCAAGGCGGTCCTCGACCCGCCCGGGTGGCACGAGTTGCCGTCCGAACTCTCGGGCATGCGCGCCCGGGATCGCGACGAGGATTTCGAAGAAAAAGGCGTCGCCACGATGGACGAACTGATCGACAGCGCCGCCGAGTTGGGTGTCACGTTCATGGTCTGCGAGATGGGGCTCCGCGCCGAAGGGCTCGAGGATCGCCAACCGCGCCCGGGCCTCGATCTCAAGCGCACCGGTATCGTCACGTTCCTGAGCGACGCCGAGCGGGACGGGCAGATCGTCTACGTGTAACCCCCTCACCTGACCTCTCCCCCCTGCCAGGGGGAGAGGGATTAAAGCGGAATCTTTCGTCAGGGTCCCTCTCCTCCACGTGTGGAGGAGAGGACAGGTGAGGAGGTTTCTCTACCCCTGCACCCAGGGGAGGCCGCGGACCTTCCAGCCGTTGACGGTGCCGCGGTGATTTTCGGCGTTCTTGTCGCCCTCGAAGCCCTCGGCGATGTTGTAGCAGCGCGTGTACCCGAGCGCGGTCATCGCTTTCGCCGCCGCCAGCGACCTGACACCGGACCGGCACAGGAACGCGATGGGCGTCGATTTGTCGGGGACCGCGTCACGCACCGAATCCTCGAAATGCGGATTGCGGTTCATCTCGGGGAACAGCACCCACGAGATTTTCAGATACGGGTTCTTCACCTTCTTCGGATCCGGCCCGCCGACGTAACTGAATTCGGCGTCGGTGCGGACGTCGATCAGGACCGCGTCCTTCTCTTTCTGCAACAGTTCCCAGGTGTCTTCCGGCGAAAGATCGCCGGCGTATTCTTCGTCGCTCATCAGCCGCGCTCCTCCAGATGCTCGATCATGTCGTCGATGGCGGTGAATTTCTCGCGGGGTTGCGGTTGCAGGGCGCGGGCGACTTCCTCTTCCTCGAGACGCTTCCAGTCCTCGAAGTGGACGACGCGCACGCCGCGTTCGGCCAACAGCGTGTCCAGCGCGTCGCGGCCCGGCTTGGACCCGCCCGAGGGAAAATCCCGGGCAATGTGTTCCGCGACCTCGACCCCGTCCGGGCGGCTCGACGAGATGACGCCGGACGGCCCGCGCTTGATCCAGCCGACCGCATAGAGACCGCTCGCGATCTTGCCCGCGTCGTTGGGAATGATGCCCAGCTTCTCGTCATACGGAAGCCCCGGGATCGGATCGGCCCGGTAGCCGATCGCGGCAACCACGAGGCCGCACGCGATATCGAAAGTTTCACCGGTCCCGACGGCATTGCCGCCCTCGACCCGCGTGCGTTCGATCCTGATGCCCTCGACGCGCTCGCCCCCCAGAATTTCGACCGGCATCGCGTAGAACCCGAAGTGCGCGCGCTTCGGCATGGCGTGCGGATCGCGTTCCGAAAACGCGCGCAGCGTTTCCAGGTTTCTCTCGGCGAGGCGGCGTTCGCGGTCTTCAATGTCGTCCGGCACGCCATCGGGAAGGTGGCTCGGATCGACCACGGGCGCGGCCTCGGTCAGTTCCAGCATTTCCCTGAGCTCGACGTTGGTGAACTTTGCCTCCAGCGGGCCGCGGCGGCCGAGCACATGGACATCCTTGATGGGCGACATGTCCATCGCGTGCCGCGCATAGGGCGGCAGGTCGGTGCGCGCACGGCCTGAATTGGAGCGCACCAGGACGCGGGCGATATCCAATGCCACGTTGCCGTTGCCGATCACCACGGCGGCCTCGACGTTGAGATCGGGATCGAGTTCGACGAAATCCGGGTGACCGTTGTACCAGCCGACGAACGCCGCCGAGCCGTGAACCCCCTGCTTGTCCGATCCCGGAATCGACAACACCCGATCCGCCGGCGCGCCGACGGCGAGGATGACCACGTCATAGATGTCGCGAAGCTCGTCCAGCGTCACGTCGCGGCCGACCTCGACGTTGCCGAAGTACCGGATGCCGTTGCCGAGCGCGGTCTTCTCGAACTTCTTGGCGACTTTTTTCGTGGTCTGGTGATCCGGCGCGACGCCGCCCCGGATCAATCCGTACGGCGTCGGTAGCCGTTCGATGATGTCGATGACCGGGTTGTCGACGCTTTTACCGATGGCGTCGGCGGCATAGAAGCCCGCCGGCCCGGAACCGATGATCGCGACCGTTATCGTCATGTCTTCCCCCGCAACACTGCCCTCTCTCGGCTCGGTTTCGGGGGTCGTTCGTCAGTCAGCCACTTTCCACGTATGTCCGGCATGCATGATCGACTTCAAATCCGCGCCATCGGCGCGTTTGACGGCCTGGTCCTTCATCCGGGCCACGCCGTCCCCGTAACTCTCACCCGGGTCACAGTAAATCACACCGACGGCGACCGGCAAAGTTTCATCGTCCATGCCGGCCAGCATGGTCGCGAGCGTGCGGTTGGTTTCGTCATGCACCAGCACCCCGGCGGCTTCGGGACCGTCTTCGCCGACCGGGACGACTTCAAGGGCGAGCGTCTCGGTATTGAGCTTGATGCCCTTGTCGTGATCCTTGCCGAACACCAGCGGCTCGCCATGGCGGCAGACGACCTGACGGTCGGCGGCGATGGCTTTTTCGGTGATGTCGGCGAACACGCCGTCATTGTAGACGATGCAGTTCTGAAGAATTTCGACGAAGCTGGCGCCGTTGTGTTCGTGCGCGCGCTTGAGAATCCCCGGCAGGTCTTTCTGCTGGGCGTCGATACCGCGGGCCACGAACCGGGCGCCCGCACCCAGCACGAACACGCACGCAGACACCGGATTGTCGACCGAGCCCAGGGGGGTCGACGGCGAACGGGTCCCCGCGCGCGACGTCGGCGAGGCCTGACCCTTCGTCAGGCCGTAGATTTCGTTGTTGAACAACAAGACCTGCACGTCGACGTTCCTGCGGATCACGTGCATCAGGTGGTTGCCGCCGATCGACAGCATGTCGCCGTCACCGCCGACCACCCAGACGTCGAGTTCCGGATTGGCGAGCTTGATGCCCGTCGCGAACGCCGGCGCACGCCCGTGAATGGTGTGAAAACCGTAGGTCTCGACATAATACGGGAAGCGCGCCGCGCAGCCGATGCCGGACACGAACACCGTGTTGGCGGGATCGGCTTCGATATCGGCGAGCGTGTTCAGGACCGCGCGCAGGATGGCGTAGTCGCCGCAACCCGGGCACCACCGCACTTCCTGGTCGGTGGCGAAGTCCTTGGCGGTACGCTTTTCGGGGGGTGTCAGTTCGTTCATCTCAACCCTCCAGGATGTCGAGAATGGCGTCCTCGATCTCTTTGATCTTGAACGGCTGGCCGGAAATCTTGTTCAACGGCTTGGCGTCGATCAGATATTCGGCCTTGATGAGCGTGATCAGCTGCCCGTTGTTCATTTCGGGGATGAGCACCGTGTCGTAGCTTTTCAAAAGCTCGCCCAGGTTCTCGGGCAGCGGCCAGATGTGGCGGATGTGGATGTGCGCCACGTCCTTGCCCCGATGGATCAGGTTGTCGACGGCGCGGTTGATCGGCCCGTAGGTCGAGCCCCAGCCGACGACCGCAAGCTTGCCCGACGTTTCGCCCAGTTCCACCGTCTGTTCGGGGATGTCCTTGGCAATGCCGTCGATCTTGGCGGCGCGCACCTTGGTCATCTTGTGGTGGTTTTCCGGGTCGTAGGAAATATGCCCGGTGTCGTAGCTGCGCTCGATCCCGCCGATGCGGTGCATCATGCCCGGCGTGCCGGGCTTGGCCCAGACGCGGGCAAGCGTTTCCGGATCGCGCTTGAACGGGTGGAAGCCTTCCGGCTCGGTCGTGAATTCGACCGGGAACGACTCGTAGGCGTCCAGGTCCGGCAAGCGCCAGGGCTCGGCGGCGTTGGCGATATATCCATCCGTCAACAGCATCACCGGCGTCATGTATTTCGTCGCGAGGCGCACCGCTTCGATCCCGACCTCGAAGCAGTCGGAGGCCGAGCGGGTCGACAGCACCACCAACGGCGCGTCGGCGTTACGTCCGTAGACCGCCTGATAGAGATCCGACTGTTCGGTCTTGGTCGGCAGGCCGGTCGACGGGCCGCCGCGCTGCGAGTTGACGACGATCAGCGGCAGTTCGGCGGAAAGCGCGAGGCCGATCGCCTCGCCCTTCAAGGCGATGCCCGGGCCCGAACTCGACGTCATGCCGATGGCGCCGGCATAGCTCGCCCCGATGGCGGCACATGCCGCGGCGATCTCGTCTTCCGCCTGGAACGTGGTCACCCCCAGGTGCTGCAGCTTGGCCAGCGAATGCAACAGCGGCGAGGCCGGCGTGATCGGATAGGACGCGAACATCAGATCCAGCGACGCCAGTTCGGCGCCCTTCACGAGCCCCCAGGCCAGCGCCTCGGTGCCGGTGACGGTGCGGTAAAGGCCCGGCGAGATTTCCGCAGGCGCGATGTGGAAGCCGTGAATGCCGTCCGGCAGTTCCGCGGTTTCGCCCATGGCGTGGCCCGCGTTCATCGCCGCGATGTTGGCGTTGGCGATTTCCGGGCGGTTCGCGAACTTTGCGGTCAGCCATTCCTGCGTGGTGATCCGCGGACGCCCGAACAACCAGTAGACGAAGCCCAGCGCCCACATGTTCTTGCAGCGCAAAGCGTCTTTCTTGGAGAGGCCGAATTCCTTGACCGATTCCTGGGTCATGGCGGAGATATCGAGCGCGACGACCCGGAACGGATCGAGCGTGCCGTCGTCGAGCGGCGAGGCGTCATAGCCGGCCTTGGCGAGGTTACGCTCGTTGAACGTGCCGGTGTCGACGATCAGCAGGCCGCCGTTGCGGAGCCTCGGCATCTCGACCTTGAGCGCCGCCGGGTTCATCGCCACCAGCACGTCGAAGTCGTCGCCCGACGTCATGATGCGCCGGGCGCCGAAATTGATCTGGAACGAGGAGACCCCGAACGTGGTGCCGACGGGCGCCCGGATTTCGGCCGGGAAGTCGGGGAACGTGGCGAGGTCGTTGCCGGCGAGCGCCGTGGCTTCGGTGAACTGCCCGCCGGTCAGCTGCATCCCGTCGCCGCTGTCGCCGGCGAACCGGACGACGGCGGATTCCAGCTCGTCGCGGCTGGAGGCATCGGCCGGGGCATTCAATACCTGATCTATCTTTGTCATGCTTTGCTTCTGTCTATGGCGTCCGCGACCCGCAGACCGAGATACCTCGTCGAGGGACGTTTGAACTTTGTTCCGCGAAAATCAGCCAAAATATAAGCCCCTGCGTCCAAGGCCACAACCCAACGCATTCTAGGGTTATCCGACCGGCGGGGCTGGCCAAAGCGCACTTCAATGCCGATATTAGACGCGCGCACCGACCAAGGAGTATTCGATGACCGCCCTTCCCAACGATCCCCGGCAATTTCTGGATGACATGCTCTCAGCCGCCAAGTCGGCGGGCGCGGATGCCGCCGACGCCATCCTGGTGGAAGGCACGTCGGCCAGCCTGTCGTGCCGGCTGGGCGAACCGGAAGACCTGGAGCGCTCCGAATCCCATGACCTCGGGCTGCGCGTGCTGATCGGCAAACGCCAGGCGGTGGTCTCGTCGGCGGATTTCTCCAAGCAGGCGCTGAACGACCTGGTCGAACGCGCCGTCGCCATGGCGAAGGCCGTGCCGGAAGACAAATACGCCGGGCTCGCCGACCCGGACCAGCTGGCGACCGAGGTCCCCGATCTCGACGAATTCGACCCCGCCGAGCCGAGCGCCGAACAGATGATCGAGATGGCGCGCGCCTGCGAGGATGCGGCACGTTCGGTGGACGGAATCACCAATTCGGAAGGCGCCGAGCTCGGGTTCGGGAAGTCGACGGTCTATCTGGCGGCGACCAACGGCTTCAACGGGTATCGGCAGGGCTCGCGGTTTTCCATCGGCGTCAGCGTCGTCGCCGGCGAGGGCACGAAGATGGAGCGGGATTACGACTTTTCCTCCGCCGTCTGGCTCTCGGACCTCGACGACCCGGCGGACATCGGAAAAAAAGCGGGCGAGAACACGGTCCGGCGCCTCAATCCCAGGAAAGCCGAGAGCGCGCAGCTCCCCATCGTCTACGACCCGCGCGTGGCCTCAAGCCTGCTGGGGCACTTCACCGGCGCGATCAACGGCCAGTCGGTGGCACGCGGCACGACCTTTCTCATGAACAAGATGGGCGAGAAGGTGTTCGCCGACGGCATCACCGTCATCGACGATCCGCTCAAGAAACGCGGCCTCCGATCCAAACCCTTCGATGGCGAAGGCGTGCAGACCAGAACCCGCAACGTCATCGACGACGGGGTTTTGACGACGTGGATCCTCGATCTCGCGACGTCCCGGCAGCTGGGCCTGGAGACCACCGGCCACGCCGCGCGCGGCACCGGCGGGCCGCCGTCGCCCTCCGTCACCAACGTGCATCTGGCGCCCGGCAAGGTCTCGAAAAAAGACCTGATCGGCGCCATCGACAGCGGGTTTTACGTGACCGAGCTGATCGGCATGGGCGTCAACAACGTCACCGGCGATTATTCACGGGGTGCGGGCGGCTTCTGGATCGAAGGGGGCGAGATCGCCTATCCGGTCAACGAAGTCACCATCGCCGGCAACCTCAGGGACATGTTCCTCAATCTCACCCCCGCCGACGATCTGGAATTCAAACGCGCGACGAATTCACCGACGGTGCGCGTCGATGGCATGACCATCGCGGGGGTTTAGGCTTCTGCCTCACCCGTCACCCCGGCATCAATAATGCCAGCGCGGCGGGCGCCAGCGTGATGCGGGCCGGCAGGTTGGCGAGGATGTCGCCGTCGCCCTGAACCGGGTCGTGATCGACCCGCTCGACCGCGATGTCGGTCGCCGGCACGATCCTGACATCGGGGAGTTTCGTGAGCCTGCCGAGCGCCAGCCAGACCGCGTAACGGATGGTCCTCAGGATACCCGGCTTCAAGAACAGCACGACATGCAACGACGGGTCCTGCAACCTGGCGTCCGGTGCGCAGACGAAGGTGCCGCCGTAAAAGTGCCCGTTGGCGATGACGGCGGAGGCGACCTCGACGGTTTCCCCGTTCATGGTCACCCGGTAACGCGGGAACTTGAACGACGCCAGCGTCGCCAGGGTCGAGATCACGTAGGCGGTCTTCCCCAGAAGCTTCTTCACGCGCGGCTTCACCTGCGCCACCACGTGCGCATCGAACCCGAAGCCCGCCATCATCACGAAGCGCCGCCCGTTGACGACGCCGGCCGAGATCGGCTGCGGCTTTCCGTACGCGATGGTTTCGGCGATTTCCCGGGGCGTGCCCCCCAGGCCGATTTCATGCGCCAGCACGTTCGCCGTCCCGAGCGGGATCACGGCCAACGGCAAGGGCTTGTCGCCCAGCCCGTTGACGACCTCGTTGATGGTCCCATCCCCGCCCGCGACCGCGATGGCGTCGAGTTTCGCGGCGTCCGCCGTCGACGCGAACGTTTCCGCGTCGCCGCGCTTGGTGGTCGGGCGCACATCGACGTCGACGCCTTCATTGATGAGCGCGCTCAGGATGCGTTCGAACCGGCGCCGGCGGCGCCAGCCCGCGGTCGGGTTATAAATCACGAGGACGCGCCGTTGCGCGCGAGCGGAGAGTGCGTTTGAAGCGGTCACGGCGTCGTCTCCAAGTAAAAAAACCGGGCAATCACAGACGCTTAACCAACATCAAAAGTATATGTAAGTCACATGACATATCGATGAAGGTTTTTATTCGTCACAAAACTAAAATATGCGTCGGGTATTGTCCGACCACTAAATAATGTGGTTCTGGGCAGAGATCGACAGTCAGCGTGAACGAACTAAGCAAAACCCGGCATAAATACCGCAGCATCTGGATATCGGACATCCACCTGGGCACACGCGGCTGTCAGGCCGAGATGCTGCTCGACTTCCTCAAGAACACCGAAAGCAAGTATCTGTACCTGGTCGGCGACATCATCGACGGCTGGCGCATGAAGCGCGCGTGGTACTGGCGTCAGGCGCACAACGACGTGATCCAGAAGCTGCTGAGGAAGGCGCGCAAGGGCACGCGGGTGATCTATATCCCCGGCAACCACGACGAAAAATTCCGCGACTTCACCAATCACCGGTTCGGCCGCGTCGCCGTCCTTTACGAGACCGTGCACACCATGGCCGACGGCCGGCGCTTTCTGGTCCTGCACGGCGACCGCTTCGACGGGGTGATCATCTACGCCAAGTGGCTCGCGTTCCTGGGCGATCATGCCTACAACGCCGCGATCGCCATCAATCTCTGGTTCAATATCGTGCGGCGCACGTTCGGCCTGCCGTACTGGTCGCTGTCGGCGTTCCTCAAGCACAAGGTCAAGAACGCGGTCGAGTACATCTCCAAGTTCGAGGACGCGGTGGTCGAGGAAGCACGGCATCGCGGCACCGACGGCGTGATCTGCGGGCATATCCACTCCGCCGAGATTCGCGACATCGGCGGCATCACCTACTGCAACGACGGCGACTGGGTCGAGAGCTGCACGGCGCTGGTCGAGCACGAAGACGGCCGCCTCGAGATCCTGCGCTGGGCCGAGCTGCAGGGGCTCTCGCCATTGGGAAAAGACACATGCGACTCCTCATCGTCAGCGACGCCTGGCTTCCTCAAGTCAATGGCGTCGTCCGTTCGCTCGATACTGTAAGACGCGGCCTGATCGAGCGCGGCCACGCGGTCGAGATGGTGACGCCCGACCGATTCCGCACGATCCCGTGCCCGACGTATCCGGAAATCCGGCTCGCTGTTTTACCTGGATCGAAAACCGCCGAAATCATCGAGGCGTTCCAGCCCGACGCGATCCACATCGCGACCGAGGGGCCATTGGGTCAGGCGGCGCGCAAGCACTGTCTCGCGCGCGGTTATCCCTACACCACCGCCTATCACACGCGGTTCCCGGAATACATCCACGCGCGCTGCAGGTTCCCGTTAAGCTGGAGCTACGCGCACCTCAGGAAATTCCATAACACCGGCAAGCGCATCATGGTCGCGACGCAGACGATCGAAGACGACCTGAAAGCGCGCGGCTTCAACAACATCGTCCGCTGGACGCGGGGCGTGAACACCGAACTGTTCCATCCCCGAGACGAAGACTTCCTCGATTTCCCACGCCCGATCAGCGTCTACGTCGGCCGTGTCGCCATCGAAAAGAACATCGAAGCGTTCCTCAAGCTCGACATCCCCGGCACCAAGATGATCGTCGGCGACGGCCCGGCCCGCGCGCACCTGGAAGAGAAATATCCGGGCGTGAAATTCATGGGCGCGCGCGAAGGCGATGACCTCGCCCGGCACTTCGCGGCTGCGGACGTGTTCGTGTTCCCGAGCCGCACCGACACCTTCGGCCTCGTGTTGCTGGAAGCGCTGGCGTCCGGGCTGCCGGTCGCGGCCTATCCGGTGCCGGGGCCACTCGACGTGATCGGGGACGCGCCGGTCGGCGTCCTCTCGGAAGACCTGGAAGGCGCGGTGAAAAAGGCGCTGACCATCGATCCCGTGCTATGCCGCCAGCACGCGGAGGGTTTCTCGTGGGACAAATCCATCGACCAGTTCTTCTCCAACCTCTATCCGTTCCGGGGCGCACACGCGGTCAAACCGGCGGCGTGAACGCCTTGCCGCGACACGCTTACCCCCTCACCTGTCCTCTCCCCCGCTTTGGCGGTGGAGAGGGACCCTGACGACAGATTCCGCTCTATTCCCTCTCCCCCACACGTGGGGGAGAGGTTAGGTGAGGGGGCATCTTTTAAGGTGAGGGGGCCGTAACCGACAACAAACCCCGACCATACGCATTGGCTACGGGAGTCCCCGTGTGGTAATGTCCCGGCGTTCGCAACAACGGTCGCCAAGCCTTGGAAAATAAAGACGAAAAGAATACCGGTCAGCACCATTCGACAGGCGCGCTGGTCCAACGTCTGATCCGCGAAAACCTGCGCCATTACTGGGCGCAACTGGTACTCGCGGTGCTGTGCATGGCCGTCGTGTCGGCAACGACGGCGTTGTCGGCGTATTTGATGGAACCCGTCGTCAACGATGTCTTCATCGGCGAGAACGAAGACATGCTCTGGTGGGTGTCGGGCGCCGTGTTCGTGACCTTCCTCGCCAAAGGACTCGCCAACTACGGGCAGTCCCTTTTGATGGCGTTCGTCGGGCTCAGGATAATCGCCGACAACCAGATCCGTTTATACCGTCACCTGATCGGCATGGACCTCGGGTTCTTCAATTCCATGCCGTCCGGTCGGCTGGTGTCGCGCTTCCTGGTCGACATCAACAACATGCGTGTCGCGGTCTCGAATGCCTTAACGGGGTTCGGCAAGGATATCCTGTCCCTCGCCGGCCTCGTCGGCGTGATGTTTTTCCAGGATTGGGAACTGGCGCTGATCGCGTTCTTCGTGTTCCCGGCGGCGATCTATCCCATCGTCAGACTGGGTAAGCGTATGCGCAAGGTGACCGCGAATACGCAAGACGAGACCGGCCTTTTTACGGCGATCCTCGATCAAAGCTTCCAGGGCGTCCGCGTCGTCAAGGCGTACCGGATGGAGAACTACGAAACGTCCCGCGTCTCCACACTGGTCGAACGCATTTTCAAACTGACGATCAAATCCGCCCGGATCCGTGCGCTCTCGAGCCCGATCATGGAAACGCTCGGCGGTTGCGCCGTCGCCATCGTCATCGTGTATGGCGGCTATCGGGTGATTCATCAGAACCTGGACCCGGGCTCTTTCTTCTCGTTTATCACGGCGCTTCTTCTTGCCTACGAGCCGCTGAAGCGCCTCGCCAACCTGAACGCCAGCCTGCAGGAAGGCCTGGCCGGCGCGCAGCGCCTGTTCGAACTTTTGGATACGGCACCGGGCATCCAGGAACGCGCCGACGCCAAGCCGCTGAACGCGCCGGTCGACGGCGCAATCGAACTCAAGGACGTCCAATTCTCGTACGTCGCGGGCCAACCCGCGCTGAATGATGTGTGGATGTCGATCCCAGCGGGGAAGACGGTCGCTCTGGTCGGCCCGTCGGGTGCCGGAAAGTCGACCATCCTCAATCTGATTCCCAGGTTCTACGACATCGACGCCGGCGAGATCACCATCGACGGCATGGATGTGCGCGACGCGACGCTGGAGAGCCTTTACGCCAATATTTCCCTCGTCAGCCAGGAAGTGACGCTGTTCGACGACACGGTCCGCGCCAATATCGCATACGGCAAACCGGGCGCGTCGGAGGACGAGATCAGGGACGCCGCCCGCCATGCCGCGGCACTCGACTTTATCGAAGAACTTCCGGCCGGCTTCGATACCCAGGTCGGCGAACGCGGCATCAAACTGTCGGGCGGGCAGCGCCAGCGCCTGGCCATCGCGCGCGCGATCCTGAAAAACGCACCGATCCTTCTGCTCGACGAAGCCACGTCGTCGCTGGACACCGAAAGCGAGCGCCACGTGCAGAAAGCGCTCGACCATCTGATGAAGGACCGCACCACGCTGGTGATCGCGCACCGCCTGTCGACCATCGTCGGCGCCGACCTGATCTACGTGATTCAGAACGGCAGGATCGTCGAAACCGGGTCGCACAAGGAACTGGTCGAAATGGGCGGCGCCTACGAAAAACTCTATGCCCTGCAGTTCGCCGCCGAGGCCGAGACGCAGGCCCGCGCCGGCACCGGTTGAGTTGGCGGTCCGGTGCTGAAGTCGCTTTCCAAGAAAATCGCCAAAAGCACACCGGTGCGGTTGTTCGTCTGCTGGCTGGCGGCGCACTACATCCGCTTCGTCTGGATGACCAGTCGCTGGCGGATGATTGGCAAGGATAACCTCGACCGGACCTTCGCCGACGGCCCGGCGATCCTGTGTTTCTGGCATGGCCGGTTATTGATGGCGCCTTACACGTGGCAAAAGCCGCATCCATTCCGGATGCTGATCAGCGCGCATCGGGACGGCGAGCTGATCGCGAATACGGTGGCGCATTTCAACATCGACTGGGTCAAGGGGTCGACGTCGAAGGGCGGTGCGGGGGCGCTGCGCGCCATGGTCAAGGCGCTGAGATCGGGCGAGTGGGTGGGCATCACGCCCGACGGTCCGCGCGGTCCCCGGATGCGGGTGTCCGACGGCATCGTCAGCCTGGCAAAGTTATCGGGCGTACCGATCCTGCCGGTGACTTACGGGATCAGACGCGGCCGCGTGCTGGGCTCGTGGGACCGGTTTCTGGCGGCTTTCCCCTTCTCGTCCGGCGTGCTGATCTGGGGTGAGCCCTTACATGTGCCGCGCGACGCCGACGCCGACGATCTCGCTCGGCTTCGGCTGGAACTCGAAGACCGTCTCAACGCCATCACCCGTGACGCCGACGAGGCGACGGCCCGCACTCCCGTCGAACCGGCCGGGGACATCAAGGGGGTCGCGGCATGATCCTGTCCCTCTACCGGCTCACCACGGCCATGGGCGCGCCCGTCATTTCGCATTACCTGAAAAAGCGTCTGAAGCGCGGCAAGGAAGATGCGTCGCGCTTCAATGAGCGCAAGGGCCGCGCGGTGCTGGCGCGGCCGGAGGGATTGTTGATCTGGATGCATGGGGCCAGCGTCGGCGAGGCGATCTCGATGCTGCCGGTCATTGAGGAACTGGTGGCGCGGCCCGACAGCCCAAACGTGCTGGTCACGACGGGCACCGTGACGTCTGCGAGACTGATGCGCGAACGCCTGCCCGACGGCGCGATCCATCAGTATGTCCCGGTCGACCGCCTGCCTTATGTGAACAGGTTTCTGGACCACTGGCAGCCGGACGTGGCGTTGTGGTGGGAATCCGAACTCTGGCCGAATCTCGTCGTCGAGACCCGCGCGCGCGGCATCCCGATGATGCTGGTCAACGCGCGCATGTCGCCGCCGTCGTTTCTCAGGTGGCAGCGCTGGCGCTCGCTGGCCCGCGCGCTGCTCGGCTGCTTCAAGACCGTCCTTGCACAGACGGATTCCGACGTCGAACGCTACCGCGCGCTGGGGGCGGACAACGTGGTGCGGATGGGCAACATGAAGTTCGCGGTCCCGGCGCTGCCCTGCGACGAAGGCACGCTGGCCGAGATCAGGGCCCGGATGGGGCTTCGCCCGACATGGCTCGCGGCCAGCACCCACGCCGGCGAGGAAGAAGCCGCGTGGGCGGTTCACAAGACCGTCAGGGAAAGCCATCCCGACCTTCTGACCATTATCGTCCCCCGCCACCCGGACAGGGGTGCCGAGATCGCCCAGATGCTCAGGGACGAAGGCGCGGTCGTCGCGGTGCGGTCCAACAGCGAACCGGTGACGGCGGAAACCGATGTCTATCTTGCCGACACATTGGGGGAACTGGGGCTTTTCTTCCGCCTGGCCCCCATCGTGTTCATGGGCAAGTCCCTGGTGCCCGCGGGCGGACAGAACACCATCGAACCGGCGAAGCTGGGCGCGGCGGTCATCACCGGCCCGCACTACTGGAACTTCGACGAGATCACCAAGGCGATGACCGCCGCAGGCGGATTGAAGATCGTCGCCGACGCGGACGAGCTGGCGGCCGCGGTGAAGCGCGACCTCGATGCCCCCGCCGAGGCCCAGGCCCGCGCCAAGGCGGCCTTCGAATACGTCGACCGCGAGTCCCGCGTGCTCGACGTGTTCATGGAACATATCTCCCCGCTTTTGAAAGCCGCCGAGGAAAAAGCCCGTGCGCGCGCCTGATTTCTGGGGGCCGGGGCACGGCTCGCCCATGGGCGGGTTTCTGGCGGCGGTGCTCAGTCCGCTCGGTTCGATCTACGGCGCCGTCACCGCATCGCGCGCAAGGCGCCCGGCGGCATGGCGGGCACCGGTCCCGGTCATCTGTATCGGCAACGCCGTCGCCGGCGGGGCGGGCAAGACCCAGGTCGTCATCGATCTCGCGGCCCGGCTTAAAAAGAAATCGAAACAGGTACACGTGCTGACCCGGGGATACGGCGGCCGGCTCGCCGGCATGGTGCAGGTCGATCCGGCGGCGCATTCAAGCATCGACGTCGGCGACGAGGCGTTATTGATCGCAAATGTCGCACCGGTCTGGCGCAGCGCCGACCGGGTCGAGGGCGCGAAGGCCGCCGTCGCCGCGGGCGCCGATATCATCCTGATGGACGACGGGTTCCAGAACCCATCCCTCGCCAAGACCTTCTCGTTGCTGGTCATCGACGGGGCTTACGGTTTCGGGAACGGCAAACCGATGCCGGCCGGGCCGCTCCGCGAACCGGTATCCAGCGCCTTCGCCCGGGCCGATGCGGCGGTGGTCATCGGCAAGGAAGCCTTGCCGCTCGGCCTGCCCGCGACGCTCATGCGCTTCGATGCGGCGGTCCGCCCGTCGCAGGACGCCCCGGTTCTCGGCAGCCGAAAAGTGGTCGCCTTCGCCGGGATCGGCCAGCCCGGGAAATTCTTTGAAACCCTCAGGGCCGCCGGCGCCGAGCTGATCGAGACGAGGGCGTTCCCCGATCACCACCCGTTCGCGCGATCCGACCTTGCGCCGCTGGCGGCCCTGTCGGAATCGGAGGGCGCGATGCTCCTGACCACCACCAAGGATTTCGTCCGCCTGTCCGATGATCTGAAATCCCGCGTTACGCCCTTTCCGGTCGACCTCGCATGGGACGATCCGGGTGCGCTGGAAAATTTCATCCTCAAGCGTGTCGGCTTAGACTGATCCCATGCTGCGTCCGCGTACCTTCATTGAGACGTATGTCCGCCACCCGCTGGAAGCGCTGGCGGCGACCGTCGTCTGGGGTTTGTTCCGCATCCTCCCCGTCGACGTGGCGTCGGCGCTGGGGGGAAAATTCGCGCGCCTGGTCGGTCCGCGCATCGCGATCTCGAATCGCGCGCGGAAAAACATTGAACGTGCGTTCCCGGGCATCGAAGACGAAGAGGCGGAAAAGATCATCGCCGACATGTGGGAGAACCTGGGCCGTACCGTCGCCGAGTTCCCGCATATCGGCGCGTTTACCTTCGAGGGCGCGAACCCGCGCGTCGAAGTCGACGGGCTCGAACACCTCATCGATTTCAGGGACGACGGCAAACCCGGGTTTTACCTGAGCGCGCATCTCGCGAACTGGGAACTGGCGCCGTTGACCGCGCACGTGTACGACGTGCCGTCCGCCTTCGTTTACCGCGAGGCCAACAACCGGCTCATCGAGAAGTTCTACATGGCCGGCCGCAAGCTTTATCGCGACATGATGATCCCGAAGGGCCGCGAAGGTGCGCGGCAGATGCTGAAGGCGCTTTGGGGCGGCAAGCATGTCGGCATCATGCTGGACCAGAAGATGAACGACGGCATGCCGGTGCCGTTCTTCGGCATAGACGCAATGACCGCGACCGCGCTCGGCGATCTGGCGGTGACACTGAAATGCCCGGTGATCCCGGCCCGCGTCATCCGTGAAAACGGCGCGCGTTTCCGGGTCGAGGTATCGGCGCCGCTTTACGCCGAAGACACCGGCAACAAGACCGCGGACGCCCGCGCGCTGACCGTGCGCGCCAACAATATCATCGAGGGATGGGTGCGTGAAAAACCCGGCCAGTGGCTATGGTTGCACAACCGCTGGCCGGGCTGATCGGGTTGCGAAGGGCCGGACTTAGCTGCCCGACGGCTTCGACTGTTTGACCGGGTTGTCGGCGACCGTCGTCTGCGACGGGACTTCCGCGGTTTTCTTGTGACCTGCCGAGCATTCGGCGGACGCGGTCGAGGCCGAGAAGGCAACGAAAGCCGCGAGGGCGAGAGCCAAAACACCATACTTCATGGGAAAGCCTCCTGTATCCAACTGCGTGTACGTTAGCACGAAACCGCCGTCCAAAGAATATAACGAATCCGTGATCTCTTAACCGATTGAAATCACTTCGTCATTTCACCCAGCACCAGCTCCGGGTCGATCGGCGTCTCATCCAGGGTCAATCCGAAGTGGAGGTGCGGCCCGGTCGCCCGGCCGGTCTGGCCGATGGCGCCGATGCGCGTCCCCTTTTCGACCGTGTCGCCCGCCTTCACGGATGTATCCGACAGATGGATGTAAACCGAGCGCAGTCCAAGCCCGTGATCGATCAGCACCGTCTTGCCGTTGAAGAACATCCCCGGATGCACGAACGTCACCTTTCCCGCCGCGAGGGCGACGACCGGCGTCCCTTCGGGGGCTGCGACGTCGGTCCCGTAATGGGGCCGGCGAGGCTTGCCGTTCAGAATCCGCTGCGAGCCGTAGACCCCCGAGATGCGCCCCGTCGCCGGCCAGCCGAACCCGGACAGGAAATACGCCGAAGGGTCGGTGATCTTTTTGGCTTCCGCCATCTCGGCCTTCTCGCGCCGGATGCGCTCGATCGCTTCCGGGTCGGGGGTGACTTTCTTTTGCGGCAGGCCGTCGATGCGTTCGATCCTGAAGTCGCGATCCTTAACGGCGATGTCGCGGCTCAACGTCTCTCCGTTTTGCGACACCGTCAGACGTTTCGTGCCCGCGTCGTCGCGCCCGAATCCGATCAGAAAATGGCCGTTCGCATCCGACATCACCGGCTTGCCGTCGAGTGTCACGGCGGCGCCGGGCGCGGTCTTGCCCACCATCAATCCGCCTTCCGCCGCCTGGCCGGTCAACTCGAGCGGGATTTCGGCCCGTGCCGGCACGGCAAGCATCGCCGCCAGAACAAACAGGATGAGCCCCCTCACCCAACCTCTCCCCCTGTCAGGGGGAGAAGGGTTAAAGCCGAATCCTTTGTCAGGGTCCCTCTCCCCCGGGTACGGGGGAGAGGACAGGTGAGGGGGTAAGCGTGTCGATGTCATAACAGCGTCCCCTGCGGATCGTCTTTGTCTTCTTTTGCGGGCGTGGCCGGCTTCTTCTTCGGCTGCGCCCGGCCGCCCGCGATGCGCGCACCGGCGATGCCGTCCCTGAGACGGATATTCACATCGTCGCCGGGTTTGAGTTGCGCCGCCGACATCACGGCCCGGCCGTCCGGCGACGTCACCAAGGCGAAGCCGCGATCCAGAACCCGCTCGTAAGAATAACTCTCCAGCAGTTGGCCCAGGTGCGCGACCGTCTTCATGCGGCCTGCGATGTCGTCTTTATAGGCGCGGGTGAGGTCCCGTCCCGTCCCGTCCAGTTTCTTGCGCGCCTCGTTGATGGCGCGGACCGGCGGCTGGAGGCGCTTCGGCAGTCGTTGGCGGCGATGCCGTATCCCCGCCTTCAACGCGTTCCCCAACCGCTCCGACCAGTCGTCGAGGCGCTGCGATGCGGCCTCCACGGTGCGCCGGAGGTTGGGCAGCCCGCGCGCCAGCGCCGCGACCTCGCGCTTCAACGTTTCCGTCTTGCGCCGGACGGCACGGATCAGGCGTGCCTCGTTGTCGGCGACCTGCGCCATCACTTCGTACCTGACGGGCACCGCGATTTCGGCGGCGGCCGTCGGCGTCGGGGCACGGCGGTCCGATGCCAGATCGATCAGCGTCCAGTCGGTCTCGTGACCGACCGCCGAGATCAGCGGAATTTCGCTTTCCGCCGCCGCGCGCACCACGATCTCTTCGTTGAAGCTCCACAAATCTTCGAGCGAGCCGCCGCCCCGCGCGACGATCAGCAGGTCCGGGCGCGGCACGGCGCCTTGGCCGTCCAGCGCGTTAAAACCGCGGATCGCTGAAGCAATCTGCTCTGCCGCACCCTCGCCCTGCACCAAGACGGGCCATACCAGCACATGGCGCGGAAAGCGGTCGGCGAGACGGTGCAGGATATCGCGGATCACCGCCCCCGTCGGCGACGTCACCACGCCGATCACGTCGGGAAGATACGGCAGCGCGCGCTTCCGGCTTTCGTCGAACAGGCCTTCGTCGGCGAGCTTGCGCTTCCGCTCCTCGAGCAATTTCAGGAGCGCGCCCTCACCCGCCAGTTCCATCTGTTCGACGACGAGCTGGTATTTCGAACGTCCGGCGTAGGTCGTGATCCGCCCGGTGGCGATGATCTCCATCCCGTCTTCGGGGTTGAGCGCCAGCCTGCCCGCCGTGGTGCGCCAGCACACCCCGTCGATAACGGCGCTGTCGTCTTTCAACGTGAAATAGAGATGCCCCGACGCGGCGCGCTTGAAGCCCGAAATCTCGCCCCGGATGCGCACGTGCGAGAACGCGCCCTCGACCGTCGACTTCACCAGCCCGGAAACCTCGGTCACCGAAAAGACCGGGACGTTATCACCACTATTATGGGTGGACGGGGCGTCGCTCATAAATAGACTGTATGTCTCAACGGGGCGGCGAAGACAACCGCCATCGAAGGCAAGAGTTCAGGGAGACACTCGTTCATGAAGGTTCTGATTGTCGGTGGCGGCGGGCGCGAACACGCCCTTGCATGGGCGGTGGCGAAGTCGCCGAAACTGACGAAGCTTTACGCCGCCCCCGGGAACGCAGGGATCGCCGGCGTCGCAGAGTGCCTGGACATCGGCGCCGAGGATATCCCCGGCATCTGCAAGGCGGTCGAGAACCTGAAGATCGACTTCGTGATCGTCGGCCCCGAAGCCCCGCTTGTCGCCGGCCTGGCGGACAGAATCGAGGACATGGACGTGCCTGTCTTCGGGCCGTCGGCGAAAGCCGCCGAGATCGAAGGCTCCAAGGGCATGATGAAGGACCTTTTGTTCAAGTACGGGATACCCACCGCCGATTACGAGCGTTTCGACGAACCCGACTCGGCCAAGGAATATATCCGCGTCAAGAACAAGCCCGTGGTGGTCAAGGCCGATGGACTGGCCGCCGGCAAGGGCGTGATCCTCAGCCATACGGTGACCGAAGCCTACGCCGCCGTCGACCAGATCATGATCGAGGAAGCGTTCGGCAACGCCGGCGACGAGATCGTGATCGAGGAGTTTCTGACAGGCGAGGAAGCCAGCTTCTTCGCCTTGTGCGATGGTGAACGCGCGATCCCGCTCGCGGGCGCGCAGGACCACAAACAGGTTCACGACGGCGATCACGGCCCCAACACCGGCGGCATGGGCGCCTATACCCCGGCCCCGATCCTCGATGAGGCGATGGAAAAACGCATCATGGACGAGATCGTGACGCCCACCGTCGAAGGCATGGCCAAGGAAGGCAAACCCTACAAGGGTGTGCTGTTCGCCGGGTTGATGATCGGCGAGGACGGCCCCAAGGTAATCGAATTCAACTGCCGCTTCGGCGATCCGGAATGCCAGCCGATCATGGCGCGGCTCCAATCCGACGCCCTGGAGATGCTGCTGGCGGCTGCGAAGGGCGAGCTGGACAAGATCAAGCTGAAATGGGATTCGCGCGCGGCGCTGACCGTCGTCATGGCGGCGAACGGCTACCCCGGCCATTACAAGAAAGACACCGAGATCAAGGGGCTTTCGGACGCCGGCGCGATGCAAGACGTAACCGTCTTTCACGCCGGCACGAAAACCGACGCCGACGGCCGCATCCTCGCCAACGGCGGGCGCGTTTTGGGCGTCACCGCGCTTGGGCCGACCGTCGCGGCGGCGCAGAAACGGGCGTATCAAGCCGTCGACGCCATCGACTGGCCGGACGGCTTCTGCAGGCGCGATATCGGCTGGAGAGCCGTGGGCAGATAAGGCTGGCGGGCCGTGGGCAGATAATAGAAGCGGCCTCATCCTTCGAGACAGCGCCATGCGCTTCCTCAGGATGAGGAAAAACGACAACAAACCCCCTCATCCTGAGGAGGCCCGAAAGGCCGTCCCGAAGGATGAGGATCAACTGGCATAAGCCGCTTCGGACACCTATATCCGCTTGAAGGCGAAACCAATTCGGGGAGAACACCATGGACGACAAGACACTGACCGAAATCCAGGCCGACGCCTTTCGCGGCCTCGTCAAACACCTGCAGAAACGCACCGACGCCCAGAACATCGACATCATGAACACGGCGGGTTTCTGCCGGAACTGCCTGTCGAAATGGCTGGTCGCCGCAGCCGAGGCGCGCGGCGTCGATCTCTCGTCGGACGAAGCGCGGGAGATGATCTACGGGATGCCGTACGACGAGTACAAGTCCAAGTATCAGGAGAAGGCCTCCGACGAACAGATGAAGAAGTTCGAGGAAACCAAGCCGCTCCACGCCGACATCTCCGGCCATAATTGATGCCCGGCCTCATACGTCGAGACGCGTCGCGCCTCAGCATGAGGCCCCTCATCCTGAGGAGGTGCGCAGCACCGTCTCGAAGGACTGAGGACCGCTAATCATGGCAGACAACCTGCCGCCGCCGATGGCTGCGCGCCGGCCGAACTTCTGGCAAAACTCCGGGTACGGGCTGCTGAAGACCGACGCCGACGGCCACCTGACGGTCACCGACGATTTTCTGAGGGCCTACTTCAATCGTCCCGAGGTGGCGCCTGTCGAAGAGTCATGTCCGAAAGAACGCGCGCTGCACGCCGAACTGCTGGAAACGCCGAAGCGCCCCGTTTCGCCCGACGAGATCGCGGCACTCGAAGATCCGGAAGGCCGGGACAACTATCAGGTGCTGATCGATTTCCGCGACCGGCTGATCGACGCGGGCACGGTCGAGGCGTGTTATCTGAACCTGTTCCGCGACGCAGCGGTTCGGACCGCGCCCTTGTTTCTGGACCAGATGGCACAGGTCATCACCCGCGCCGTGCTGGACGGCACCGACGATCCGTTCCGGGCGCGCGCCGGGGAACTGATGTTCCGGGAACAGACGGTGACGATCCACGAAGGATCGATCCTTTCCGGCGATCTGGAAACCGTCGAGATGCTGGCGCAGTCGGGGGGCATGGGTGCGATCGGCACGTTACTGGTCGAGGGCGGGATCAAACCGCGCCAGGTCGATCTCGACGTCATGCAGGCCGAAAACGCGCACAAGTACTGGCAGCGCGACGAACGCCACGACATGGTGCTGGACCTTTCCTTCACGCGCCCGGGTCTCGATGCGCTCTGCCGCGTGATGGAGGGCTGGATCGATCATTTCACCGGGGCGGACGTTTCGATCCAGCCGGTGCAGAAGATCACCGACGAGAAATGGGTCTGGCACATCGGCCTCGACCCGGACGCGAGCGCCATTCTCAACGACCTCTACGACGGCAACGACGTCGACGAAGACCGCATGGAACGCCTGCTCACCCTGTTCCGGATGGAGTTCAAGGACGACAGTCTGATGCTGCCCGATATCGCGGGGCGGCCGGTCTATATGGGTCTCGCCATGAGCGAAAAGAAACGCCTGAAGTTCAAACCGCAGAATTTACTCGTGAACCTGCCGCTCGCGCCGGAGGCGTAACACCGTCGTCAATGTCGCCGGGTAGACGCGGACGTTTTCCGAGAGTCCCTTCTCCCTCGGGAGAAGGACAGGATGAGGGGCCCCCGACGACAGATTCCGTTCTCATCCCTCTCCCCCTTCAGGGGGAGAGGTTAGGTGAGGGGGCGATCAAATCACCGCCGTTCCTTGAAGAACCCCTTCAACATGTCCGACGCCTCGGTCTCCATGAATCCGCCGACGACGTCGGGGATGTGGTGGCAGGTTTTATGGGAGAACACGCGGGCCCCGTGCTCGACCCCGCCGCCCTTGGGATCGTACGCCGCGAACACGAGGCGCTTGATCCGCGCCAGCGAGATCGCCTGCGCGCACATGGCGCAGGGCTCCAGCGTCACGTAGAGCGTGGTGTCCATCAGGCGCGGCGAGCGCGCATCGGCGGCCGCCTTGCGGATCGCCAACACCTCGGCGTGCGCAGTCGGGTCGCTCAGTTCCTCGATCCGGTTCCCCGTGCGGGCGAGTTCGTCGCCCGAGGCGGCGACCAGCACCGCACCGACCGGCACTTCGCCGCGTTCGGCGGCGGCGGCCGCTTGTTCGAGGGCGATGCGCATCCATTGGCTGTCATTCGAACTCATCCGTCATTCGTGCCCCGGCCTCATGCCCCGGTCAAGCGCGCTTGACTTTCGCCCCTGCGCGCCCCACCAACTGCGGTCATGAGCAAACCTTCGAACAAACAGGCCAAAAGCAGCAGCGACGGCGAACGCATCGCCAAGGTGATGGCGCGCGCCGGGCTTTGCTCGCGCCGCGAAGCCGAACGCTGGATCGAAGCGGGCCGGGTCGAAGTGAACGGCAAGAAGCTGACGACCCCCGCCTGCGTGATCAAACCGGGCGACACCGTCGTCGTCGACGGCAACGCACTGCCCGACAAGGAGCCGACCCGGCTCTGGCGCTACAACAAACCGGCGGGCCTGGTGACGTCGCACAAGGACCCCGAAGGCCGGAAAACGGTTTTCGACGCCATGCCCGCGCACATGCCGCGCGTGATCTCGGTCGGCAGGCTCGATCTGAATTCCGAAGGCCTGCTGCTCTTGACCAACGACGGCGAACTGGCGCGCAAGCTGGAACTGCCCGAAACCGGCTGGACCCGGCGCTACCGTGTCCGCGTGCATGGGAATGTCGATTCCAAGGATCTGCTGGCGCTCGGGCGCGGCGTCACCGTCGACGGGATCAAGTACGGCCCGATCACGGCGTCGTTCGATAGCCGCACCGGCGCCAACGCCTGGCTGACGGTGTCTTTGAAAGAGGGCAAGAACCGCGAAGTCAGGAAGGTGCTGGAGCACATCGGTCTTTCCGTGAACCGGCTGATCCGTACCGCCTATGGGCCGTTTCAGATCGGCAATCTGCCGGAAGGCGAAACCGAGGAAGTACGCCCGAAGGCGCTCCGCGATCAGGTCGGCATGTTCCTGAAATGAGATTTGCGTGATGAGGATCGTGGGAGGCAAGTTCAAGGGCCGCCGCCTCGCAGCCCCGGAAAGCTGGGATATCCGCCCGACGTCGGACCGGGCGCGGGAAAGTATTTTCAACATCATCGAGCACGCCCCCTTCGCGCCCGACATCAAGGGCGCGTCCGCCGTCGATATCTTCGCCGGCACCGGGGCGATGGGTCTCGAAGCCATGAGCCGGGGCGCGACCCCGGTGACGTTCGTCGATCTGAACGACACCGCCCGCGCGACCATCCTGAAGAACGCGGGCACGATGGGTCAGGGCCGCTCGGTCACGGTGTTGCGCCTCGACGCCACGAAAATGCCGCCGCCGCCCCGCATCGCGAACTGCCCGGCGACGTACGCGTTTCTGGACGCGCCTTACGATCAGGACATTTCCGGCCCGGCGCTGTTGTCGATGCTGGCGCGCGGCTGGGTCGCCACCGGCAGCCTATGCGTCGTCGAAACCCCGACCGAGCGCACCTTCGACGCGCCGCGCGGTTTCACGATGGAAGACCAGCGCAAGTACGGTCGCGCGACGGTGAGTTTTTTAAGCGTGGAATAAACCTTCCTCACCTGTCCTCTCCTCCATGAATGGAGCGGAGGGACCCTGACGGCAAATCGCGCCCTAATCCCTCTCCCCCTGAAGGAGGAGAGGTTAGGTGAGGGGGTTAGCCTGTAGACTTTTTAACGCCGCCCGAAGAGTTTCTCGATATCCGCGAGCTTGAGCTCGACATAGGTGGGGCGGCCGTGGCTGCACTGACCCGAGTGCGGCGTCGCCTCCATTTCCCGTAAAAGCGCGTTCATCTCGTCCGCGGTCAGACGCCGCCCCGCCCTGATCGAGCCGTGGCACGCCATGGTCGCACAGACGTCGTCGATGCGTTTCTCAAGCGCGATGGCCCCGTCCAGTTCGGCGAGATCGTCGGCGAGGTCGCGGATCAGGCCCTGGACGTTCGTCTCCCCCAGGATCGCCGGCACCTCGCGGACCGCAACAGCGCCGGTCCCGAACGGCTCGATGGCGAGGCCCATCTCGGCCAGCTCGTCGGCGCGGGCAAGGACGCGCTCGCAGTCGTTTTCGTCCATCTCGACCACTTCCGGGATCAACAACATCTGCCGCTGCACCCCACCCTGGCCCATCGCCTTCTTGATTTTTTCCTGGGTCAGGCGTTCGTGCGCCGCGTGCTGGTCGACGACGACGATCCCGTCCGCGGTCTGCGCGACGATATAGGTCTGGTGCACTTGCGCGCGGGCGACCCCCAGCGGGTGATCGACCCGGGTTTCGGCGGCATCGTCCGGCACGGCTTCCATCCGCGCCGACGGTTGCGCATCGAAATTGTCGAGCGGGCGGTAGAAATCGTTGGCCCGTTCGGTCAGGCCGTATGCGGGCGCGTGCGCGTGCCCGGGATCGGGCCGGTATCCATAGCCTCCGCTGCCGCTCCGGCCCATCGGCAGCCCGCCCGGCCGGAACGCGCCCAGCGCGGACTCTGCGACCGTGGTCGAGGCGCGGTGCCCCGCTTCCGCCAGACCGTGCCTGAGCGCGCCGACGATCATGCCCCTGACCTTCGCCGCGTCCCGGAAGCGGACCTCGGTCTTCGCCGGGTGCACGTTCACGTCCACGTGCCTTGGCGGGATCTCGAGGAACAGCGCCAGCAACGGGTGCCGGTCGGCGGCAAGGAATTCCCGGTACGCCCCCCGGACCGCGCCCAGCAACAGCTTGTCCCTCACAGGTCTTCCGTTAACGAACAGGAACTGCATCTGCGCGTTGCCCCGGTTCAACGTGGGCACGCCCGCGTAACCTGTGAGGCGATAGCCGTCCCGCTCCGCATCGATGGGAAACGCGTTCTCGCGGAATTCGCGGCCCATGATCGCGCCCAGGCGCTCCAGCCTGGCATCGAACAGATCGCCGGTTTCGGGCAGCAGCTTCATCACGTCGCGGTTACCGTCGTTCAGCGTAAAGCCGATCTCCGGGTGCGCCATGGCGAGACGCTGCATCACCTCGACGATGCGGGATTGTTCCGTCCTCGGCGTCTTTAAAAATTTCAGCCGCGCGGGCGTGGCATAGAACAGATCGCGGACCTCGATCCGCGTCCCCGCCGAAAGCGCCGCCGGTTCAGGCGGCGTGATCCGCCCGCCTTCGAGCGCCAGCGCCCATGCCCCGTCCCCGGCCTTGTTGCGGCTGGTGATGGTCATGCGGCTGACGGCGCCGATCGACGGCAGCGCTTCGCCCCGGAAGCCCAGCGTCGCGATCGTCGTCAGGTCGTCGTCGGGCAGCTTCGAAGTCGCGTGCCGTTCGACCGCCAGCGTCATCTCGTCGGGGGTCATGCCGGTCCCGTCGTCGGTGACGATGATCGAGGTCTGGCCGCCGTCGCGGACCTGCACGTCGATCCGCGTCGCGCCGGCGTCGATGGCGTTTTCGACCAGTTCCTTGACGGCGGACGCCGGACGTTCGACCACCTCGCCGGCGGCGATCCTGTTGACCAGGGTTTCCGGGAGGCGGCGGATGCTCATGACCCATTCATCCCCTATTTATCCCCCTGGCGCATCCGGTTGACGGCATTGATCAACGGCGCCAGCGAGGCGGGCGCGCCGTCGGCGTCGCTCAGCATCGGCAGGATGCTGTCGCTCAGTTTCTTGCCCAGCTCGACCCCCCACTGGTCGAACGGGTTGATTCCCCAGATCGCCCCGGCAAATGCGGTCTTGTGTTCGTAGAGCGCGATCAGTTTCCCCAGCATCGCCGGCGTCAGCGCGTCGTAGACGATGACCGTCGAGGGTCGGTTGCCCGGATAGTGACGGTGCGGCTGTTCGATGTTTTCGCGCCCGAACGCCAGGGCGTCGGCCTGGGCCAGCGCGCTCGAAATCAGGAGATCGTGCTGCGCCTCGTCGCCCGTCGGCGCGCGCGCCGGTACCAGGATATCGACCGGCGCCGAGATCACCCCCTGATGCAGTTGCTGGAAGAACGCGTGCTGCGCGTTGAGCCCGATCCCGCCGAAGACGACGGGCTGGGTCGGATAGTCGACCGGATAGCCTTCCTGCGTGACCCGCTTGCCGTTGCTCTCCATCTCCAGTTGCTGGAGGTGATCGACCAGCTTGCGAAGGCGCGTGTCGTAGGGCACGTACGCTTCGGCGCCATACCCCAGAAAGCTCGCGTTCCAGACCGTCAACAACGCCAGCATCATCGGCGCGTTCTGCCGGGTCGGCGCCGACAAGGCGTGCGCGTCCATTTCGGCGGCGCCGGTGCGGAGTTGTTGGAACACGTCCCACCCGAAGGCGAGCGCGACGGGAAGACCGACCGCCGACCATAACGAGAACCGTCCCCCGACGCCCGACGCCATCGCGAACACACGGTCTTCGCCGATGCCGAACTTCCCGGCTTCTTCGACATTGGCGCTAACGGCACAGAAGTTCTTCGCCCAGTCGCCGCCGACGCCCCCCTGCATCCAGATCGCCGCGCGTTCGGCGTTGGCCTGGGTTTCCATGGTCCGGAACGATTTGGAGATAACGATCACCAGCGTCGTCGCCGGGTCGAGCCCGTCCGTCGCACGCCGGAACGCGGTGCCGTCGATGTTGGCGCACATGCGCACGTCCATCGCGCCGCCGTAAGCGTCGCCGAGGGCATCCAGCACCAAGTCCGGTCCCAGCTCCGAGCCGCCGATCCCGATGGCGAGCACGGCGGTGAACGGCGCGCCCGACGCCGACGGGATATCGCCGACGCGGACCCGTTCGGCGAACGCTTTCAGGCGTTCGTCGGCCCCGTCGCCCGGCG
>MDSW01161202.1_pt1 | contig 55581 bp, 57 predicted proteins | sample 811171 | NCBI WGS metagenome assembly MDSW01 (sample SAMN05326641, study PRJNA326480) | marine metagenome | isolation source: seawater | place: Atlantic Ocean: North West | collected 2012
CTACTTCAAATTTGTTTTCTTGATTCAATGAATTTAGTAACTGGTAACCAGCTACTCCTGCGCCATAAATAATAATTTTTTTTAAATTTTCATTCTTCGTTAAATTATAATTGAATAAAATATTTACTCTTAACAAAAAAAATAAAAAAAAGAATATTATGGGTTGTATAATTACAATAGATTTAGGTATTCCAAAACTATTTATTGACAGTAAAATAAATAATATTATCGCATATATAAAAATGCAAAAAATAACTCGCGTAATAAATCTTATATCAATTTGTTCAATAATTGAGCTGTAGATATTTCCTAAGTAAAATATTGATATAGATAATATGCTGCATAAAGCATATCCAATCACACTATTAAAGAAAAATCCACTCGTAAAAATATCAAATGTATCAAAATTAAAGTTATAAATAAAAGGTAGGTAGTAGTTTTCATATCGTAACGAAAAAAAAATATATGTTGAAATAATCGATATAAAAATATCAGCTAGGATAAGATATAATATTCTTGATGAAATTTTTCTTTTTCGAGCTGCATTCATTTTGAAATGTAATATATTTATAATTTAGATAATCATTCTCAATACCTGAAAGGACTCAGCATAGGAACAGCCGTTTTGACTACCTCTAAATTTTGCAAGTGCTTTTGCAGCGCTAGGTGAACGAGAATTGTTATTATTAATTTGCGATTTATATAATTTCAACGCCTCTACTTTAAAATTAATATATTTATCAATATTAATAAAAAAATTTGGGGCAAAAATAGGTTCTACACCTGGAACATTCCAGTGTGTCTCAGACAAAGTTTCATAAATCAACACTTTTGAGGGATAATTATCTCTGATTGGTCTGCATGCAACTACGCACGAATCAAAAATTATTCTATGGTCGATATGTCTATCAGAAAATGGGATAAAAACTGTGTCAGGACCAATCTCTTCAATATAACTTCTAATTGATGAATTTAATTCATTAGTTGCTATTGAAGATAACATTGTTGCTGGATAATTTAAAAATTTATATTTTTTTATTCCTAGAAACTTAAAAACTTTTTTTGCCTCTGAAACAGTTTTATCGTAGCTTTTTTTGCTATAAATTGGAGGTGTGTGTCCTGCAACAATTAGAACAGAAACATCAATTTTATTTGCAGTAAATTTTTTTATTGTACCTCCAGCACCAAGTGTTTCATCGTCTGGATGAGGTGCAATAATCAATGCTTTTTTTATGTTAATATTCATATTTTATATAGCCTGAATTTTGGTAAAGGACTTATTACAACAATATTTTTTATATTTTTTCTTTTAAGATTACTGATTATATCGGAAATAAAATTCCAAGCAAAAACAATTATTAAATCTGGATGACTTTTATTTAAAATTTTATCACCTACAATTTTAATTTTTGTTTTTGGGAGATATTTATTTTGTTTTAAACCATTATCTTCAATTACAAACGGTACTCTATTTGATAACTTGCATAATTTGATAAATAGTGTCGCTTTTGTTGGCGCACCGTAACCGTAAACAATCTTATGCTTATTATCTAAGTTAGTAATATATTGATTTATTTTATTCATATTTTGATAGATGTATTTAGGCCATGATTTAATAAAATATTTTTGTTTCTTAAATAATTTACCTTCTCTTTTAATAAACTCTTTAGGCTGTTTAAGAATTCTGTATTTATAGTCTTTTTTACACAATAATCTTATACTTCCACCTTGTATATTATTTTGAGAAATGGTTATTACGCTAAAACCTAAACCCTTTAAAAAACTAACAATTGGCCGTGCATGGTGGTAATCTAAATGTTCATGATAAATAGTATCAAATAAATTCTTTTGTATAACTCTAAGAAAATATCCTACCTCAAAACAAAAATAACCATCTTTTTTTAAAAGTTCATATACTCCTATGAAAACCTCTCTTATATTACTTACATGAGCAAGAACATTGTGACTTGTTATAAAATCTACACTGCCATATTGTGATTTTATATACTCGACTGTCTTTGAATTAAAAAAATCATTGATCGTATCTATTTTATTTTCATTAGCAATCTTTGCTGGAAGTTTTGCTGGGTCAACTCCCAAAACTCTCATTTTATTTTTTTTGAAATAAGATAGGCAAGTTCCATCGTTAGACCCAATATCAAGCACAAGTGACTTTTTTTTTAAATTACATTTCTTAATTGACCACAATGAATATTTACCTAAGTGTTCTTTAAAAGTGTTTCCAACACTACTCAAATATGTGTAGTTTTTTGCGTATAGATCATGAGGTGATACTTCATATGTTAATTGATAATGATCACATTTTTTACATTTTTGTACTGCTAAAGGATATGTTTTTACACTATTTGCTAAATGGACGTTTTTTTGAAGATTATTTCCTAAAGGAACATGACCAAAATCTATAATATTGTTCATCTCACGACATAAACAAAGCCTGCATGCCAATATCTTTCTATTTTTCATTTTTAAAGTTATATATTTAGGAAAATTGCGATAACAACGTATCAACGTTATTATGATTTATAAATTCAACTCTTCTTGTGTCTTTCTCATAAGTTTCTCTATCCCTTGGATTAAGACTACTAACAATTAAAGTTGTTTTTATTGGGAAATACGTAGCATGAATTTCTAATGGTGGAGTAAATATATTTTGATTTTTTTTGACTTTTAAATAATTAATATGATCAGAATCAATGTTCTTAAAAAAATAATCTATTTCCCCATCTAACACATACATATAATGATAATCTTCAAGATGATAATGATTTGACCTAATTGAACCAGCATTACATTTAATTATAGAAACATTACTGATTTTATCATCTACAATAGAAATGATACTACCACGTTTGTCACTGTCTCGGGTATTAGATTTGATTATAGTTGATTTACTAAACACAAATTTATTTTTAATGATTAATGATGTTTTTATACTGTTTAGAAATAAATTCAAGATCAGTTAAATTTTTGGACATTAATCTGAATCTAGATTTTCTGTTTTTTGAGTGAATTGACACGGTTTCTGAGTATAAATTTATAAATGAGTCATTTTCTTGAAAACTTATGGTATTTGTTTTTTTGTCATTTTTCTCTATAAACTTTCTAGTACCAGATCTACCAAAGAAAAAAGGCCTAAATCTAAAATAGTTTTTCTTGTTTTTGTACATTGTTACATGGTTTCTATAATTTCCACCTACACCGAATGATAGTTTAAATTCTAAATCTTTTCTTTTAAATGTAATCTTTACGATCTCTTTGGATTTACTTTTGTGATTTAATATCTTTATTTCATGAAACATAAGATTTAATCCTAGACTATTTTTTAAATCAATTAGATAGCATCCAATATCATATAAATTTACTGGGTAATTTATTTTCTTTGACCTAAATGTTTTTTTTGGAAATTCTGGTATAATAAAAGTAGCATCAATTTTCCTGATTGACCTTTGATTTTTTTTCCAAATTTCTAGTAATTTTTTATAAAGCTTTGATCTCTTATACATCATTGCTTCTAAATAAATTTTATTTTTTAAATTAGAAATTTTTTCAATTTTTTTTAATTGATCTAATCTTATGAATATTGGTTTTTCTATAATTATGTTAAAATTATGATTTAATAATTTATGGGCCTGTTCAAAATGTTTGTCTGGAGGAGAATTAATTATAAAAATTGTATTTTTTGGAACATTTTTTATTGCCAATTCTAGCGTCTTATAAATTTTATAATTTATCTTTGATAATTTTTTTTTTTGAGACGAGACCCACAATTTCACAATTTAGCTTACTTAACGCAGGTATAATTCTTTTTCTTGAATGAGACCCATAACCAACTAAACAAAATTTTTGCTTATCCATTTTGAGTTTTCTTAACAAAAAAAACTTGTCTAAAAGTAAAGTAAAAAATTGGTGTAACTATTAAAGAAGATAAAATTACAGCAAATATAGAATCAAAATTAAAATATACAAAAATGTAATATACCAAAATAATCAGTGAGGTATTAAAGATTTGATTAATAAGGTACATTTTATTATTAGTTATAAAAAAAACCCTATGATAAAGATGAAGATAATTTCTAGAAAGTAAATTTTCTTTTAAAATTACTCTTAATGCTAGTACATAGCTAACATCAAGTATTGGCAATGAAAATACCATTAATAAATAAATAAAATCAAAACTCAATTGAGCTAAGCTACCTATAATATAATAAGTAATAAGGCTTGCTAAAACAAAGCAGCCAGAATCCCCAAAATATAAAAAATTAGGCTTATAGTTGTATATTGAAAATCCTAAAATAAAGCCCATTAATATGATTGCTGATGAATACAGCTCTTTATTGTCAGATAAGAATAAAATACATATGAATACAAAAATTAAAATTAGTGTAGATAAATTTAAATCTAACCCATCGTAAAAGTTAATCACGTTAGTTAAAAAAATGTTTAACAAACCACTAAAAATTATTAAAGTTAAAGTAAAAGTATTTATCTCAGAGATTTGATTAAAAATGATAAATGACCCAATTAAAACTCCTGATAAAAATTGAATTGTAAATCTAATCGTTGCAGATAAAGACAGCAAATCATCTATCCAATAAATACTTGCAAGAAAAAGAATTAACAAATAAAGATAAATATTATCATTGGTAAAAAAACTAAAAACAATAAAAAATAAAATTAACAAAAACCCATAACCAGTAGGTACATTTTTCTTTAAGCTTGATCTGTTCCACAAATAAACATATATATATCCAAGGATCATACTTAATGTACTTGTAAAAAATAATAAGTAGATGGTTGTCATATATTATTCAAAAATTTATCAACAATAACGCTAGACTTAAAATTATTTATATAATAATTATAACCATTCTCTGCCATTCTTTGTCTTTCATTTTCGCTTTGCTGCGAACAAAATACAAAAAGCTTATACACCTCATCTAGGTCATTGGCATCAGTAGTTACTCCAGACTTTATATTGTCAACCAAATCTTTTACCGCACCATCAGATATGCAAAAAACAGGTTTCTGTAGTTGAAAATATGTTTGAAGTTTACTTGGGAGAATCAAAGCTTGTCTACCTGAAGATTTTAAGCTCAAAATATAATAGTCTGATTTGGATATTATTTTATCAAACTTTTCATTCTCAACCCATCCATGCCAATACACATTATCATAATCATATTTAGAATTTAGAACATTTAATAATGGTCCATCACCACACATATGGAGCTCATATTTTTTTTTATCAAGCTTTGAGAAAGCATCTAAAACTATTTCTAAATTCTGTGCCCCTCCTATATTGCCTGCATAAGTAAAAATTAGTTTTTCAGTTTTATTACTATAATTTTTCTTGTTATTTAAATTTCTAACAGGGTTATAAAGTGTTATGACTTTTTTTTTTGGAAAAATATCTGATAAATATTTTTTAAGTGACTCAGACTCTGCAAACAAAATATCGCAGTAATTCCACATTTTATCTTGTAAGAGACGTATTATTCGAGCCAAAAAGTTCATACGTAAACCAACTGTAGTTTGTATAGCCTCAGGCCATATATCCTGAATCCATTGTGATGATTTTGTATTTAACAATTTTGAGGCAAAAAAACCAAGATATCCAACATAAACGGGAGATCCACAAAAAGTTAAAATATGTTGGTATTTATTTCTGTTTAAAATTGAAAAAAATAACAAATAAACAAATGATGAAAAGAAAAAAGATAAATAAAAAAGAAAAATTGCAAATATTGAATTAGAAAAGCGAGGAATTATTAATAACCTCGCTATGGATACTTTATCCTTCTTTTCTGAATAAGGCCCTAATATAGAGTACCCATTATAAAAACCATATTTTCTATAATTAGGCAGTGATGTGATAACTTTTATACTTTGTATTTCTTCCTTTTTAGAAAGTTCACTGACAAAAGTATTAATTGGAAAAGGTTCTGGATTAAAGTAAGGAGTAAAAATAATTAGATTTTTTTTTTTTAAAATTGTTTTTTCCATACATCTCTATTTACTACATCAATATTACTAAGGATTATTCTTACAGCTTGTTTAGATAAATGCAAATTTTTGTAATCATTAATATCATAAAATGACTCTCCATGACTTCTATAATGACTTACGGTTAAATCTATTGTTTCAATAATTCTATCTGAATTCATACCACTTAAAATAACTGCCCCATTATCCATTCCTTCTGGTCTTTCATGAGAATTTCTTAAATTGATAGCTGGAAACTTTAAAATAGATGACTCCTCGGTAATAGTTCCACTGTCCGAAATAGTACAGTATGCATTTTTCTGTAAATTTATATAATCAAAAAAGCCGAATGGTTTTAAGAATTGAATTGATTTAATATTTTTATTTTCTAATCCATCAATTCTTTTCTGAGTTCTTGGGTGAGTAGAAACAATTATTGGCATACTATAATTCTTTTCTAACTTTTTTAGTGTATCAACAAGGGAATGAAAATTTTTGTCATCATCAATATTTTCTTCACGATGCGCACTTACGATGAAGTATTTATTCTTTGTAATATTTAAATTTGATAATATTTTTGATTTGGATATTTTTTTTGAAAAATACTCTATCACCTCATACATATGAGAGCCTGTCTTAAATATTTTGTCTGGCCTGATACCCTCTAAAATAAGATATTTTCTTGCATGTTCTGTTAATGTAAAATTTATATCACTTACATGATCAACTATTTTTCTGTTTATTTCTTCAGGCACTCTTTGATCAAAAGACCTATTTCCTGCTTCAAAGTGAAATATTGGTATTTTTCTTCTTTTAGCTGAAATAACTGATAAACACGAGTTTGTGTCACCATAGACAATTAAAGCATCGGGATTTACCTTCGACATAATTTCATCTGATTTAGCAATAACATTCCCTATCGTTTTAGCTGTTTTTTCATCTGCAGCATCAAGAAAATAGTCTGGTTTTCTAACCTCTAGCTCATTAAAGAAGATTTCATTTAGCTCATAATCGTAATTTTGTCCTGTGTGAACCAATATATGATCCACTCTGTCATCTAATTCTCTTATTAAACAACTCATTTTAATTATTTCAGGTCTGGTACCTAAAATGGTCATTATTTTTGTCATTTTAATTCATTCTTTATAAATTGCATTTTTGATAAGATTTTTATTGTTTGATCAACTGATAATTTTTCGCAATTATGAGAATTATATTCATTAATATTATGAATGTCTTTCTTGCCCTTAAAAAAGAATTCATCATAGTTTATTGTGCGCATATCAGCTTTAATGCAAAAATAGTCCTTACTTGATTTTACTCTTAACATTTCTTCTCTCGATACGAGAGTTTCATAGAGTTTTTCGCCATGCCTTGTTCCAATAATTTTTAGTTTTGTTTTTGATTCAAATATTTCTGTTAGTGCCTTTACTAAAATTTCAATTGATACCGACGGTGATTTCTTTATAAATATGTCTCCTTGTTGACCCGACGTAAAAGCTTTTTCAACGAGTGAAATCGAATCATCAAGTGACATTAAGAACCGAGTCATCTGAGGGTCAGTTATTGTTATAGGTTTATTATTTTTTATTTGATTTATAAATAAAGGTATCACTGATCCCCTAGATCCCATTACATTCCCATATCTTGTTATGCATAGTCTTGTATTAATATTGTTGGTATTTCTAATTTTGGAAATTAGTAGTTTTTCAGCTACTGCTTTAGACATACCCATCACATTTACCGGGTATACTGATTTATCGGTGCTCAATAAAACCATGCTTTTAAGATTATATTTTATTGATGCATTTATTACATTTTCTGTGCCATGAATATTTGTTTTAATCGCCTCCATTGGATAAAATTCGCACGAAGGAACTTGCTTTAGTGCAGCTGCATGAAATACGTAATCGGCTCCATCAAAAACTCCTTGAAAACTGCTTTTATCTCTTACATCACCAATAAAAAATTTTACTTTTTTATTATTTAATTTGAGCCTTAAATCTTCTTGTTTTTTCTCATCTCTACTTAATACACGTATCTCAGGAACATTTTTTTTTATTAAGTACTCCAGCATTTTTTTACCAAAAGAACCTGTACCACCTGTAATGATAAAAACATTATTTTTAAATATGCTCATAAAATATATATTACATAAAATCTTTTGGCTCGTATCGTTTTCCAAGCAAACTACTTAATATAGCAAATAGAGTTAATAGTCTATAAATTGAAAAACTATATAAATTGACTGTACGATCACTAATTTTTAAATATAGAATCAATAAATATGATAACAGACTAAATATCTTTGATAAAGCAAAGAGAAGAGGCCTTATAAACGACAGTTTCGAGTCAAGATAATAATATAGCCTAGCAATAATTAATAAATAATCTTTTTTATAATTATGATGTTGATAGGTACTTAGGAATTTCGAGTTATTGGTGTAAAACTTAAAAAAATAATTTTGAGAAAAATGCTTATATTTTTTATAAAATAAATCAATTGAAGTACTTTCTTGATGAATAATTGTTGCGTTAGTCGTGTCAAGAGAGTAACCATGCGATATCATGTCCACAGCAAACTGAGTATCGTCAAGACCGTATGACGCATAATTGTCATCGAATCTAATTTGCATTGGTTGATCAATATTTTTATTGAATGACATATTCATCGAGACAAAATTATAATACGAAAGATTTTTTTTTTGTCTGTAGATAAAGTCTAGCCTTCTGTGTCTTTCATCTTTATATCTAACAAAATTAGAGCTTTTAATTTTTTTTTCATCAAATTTGACTATCCCAGAAAAAATTTTTTTTTCATTAAAATTATTGATTAGTGAATTGTAGTGTTCCAAAATAAAATTATTGCTGGGTATACAGTCATCATCAATTAAAATTATTTTACTAGATTTAGCATTATCTATACCTACATTTCTTTTAAGACTTATGTTATTTTCTGTATTTAATACAATAATGGAAATTTTTGACTTTGTTGGAAATTCCATTAATAAATCATGCAGCCTGGGTACACTGTTGCTATCAACAAATATTAATTCTACTTTAAGACCAATATGAAACGCCTCATTGTCAATAGCCTCAAGTATTGCTGTGGAATATTTTTCTCTTTTATAAAATGGAATAACAATCGATATATCAAATTCATCTTTTATTGGCATAAAGTAAATAAGTGATAAATAATAAGTTTATATAATATAAATATTTAATAAGATATTATTAATTATTCATGTCAAAGAAAAAAATAATTGTTACCGGTGGAGCTGGCTATATTGGAAGTCATGTGTGTAAAAAATTATATCACGAGGGATATGAACCAATTTGCTATGATAATCTCAGTACTGGTCATAAAGAGTTTGTAAAATGGGGGCCCTTAATTAAAGCTGATATAACTAATAAAAAAAATTTAGTACGGGTGATCGAAAAGTATGATCCAATTGCAATTATGAATTTTGCAGCTTTATCATTGGTCGAAGAATCAAATAAAAATTTATATAAATATTTTTTCACAAATTATTATGGAACATTGTGCATATTAGAGGCGATGCATCTAACACAAAAAAATAAATTAATTCAATCAAGCACAGCAGCTGTTTATGGATTTCATGGAAAAAAATATAAAGAGGAGTCTAAGTTAAAACCAATTAATAATTACGGAAAAAGCAAATTGGCTGCTGAAGAAAGCATAAAATATATGGGTAAGTTGCATCAAATTAATTACATAATTCTTAGGTATTTTAACGCAGCTGGAGCTGATTTTGATTCAAAAATCGGTGAATTGCATTATCCTGAAACACATCTAATCCCTAATATTACGAATAGTATTTTCAATGGTAATCATATCAAGATTTACGGAAATGATTATCAAACACGTGATGGAACATGCATAAGAGATTTTGTTCACGTCGAAGATATTGCAGACGCACATTTTATTTCGCTCAAATATTTGCTAAATAAACATGTAAAAGAGATATATAACATTGGTACCGGTAAGGGGTCGAGTGTACTTAAAGTTGTAAATAAATTTGAAAATTTACTTAATACAAAATATAAAGTTGAATATTTAAAAAGAAGAGATGGTGACCCAGCTATATTAGTCGCAGATATAAATAAATTTCAAAAAAAATTTAATTGGAAACCTAGTTATAGTAGTTTAGAAAAAATTCTTTCTTCGGAAATAAACTGGAGAAAAACATATTCTAATTGTTTATGATCTCAAATATTTAATAATAAAAATAGGCAAGAATAATATAATAAAAAGCTTTAATTTTAATGAATAGTTATTTATTGATAAAATTTCTCTGTAGGCTAGCCTCCTATCCTTATTTAAAATGAAATTAAGACCACGATAAAATGTAATATAATCAATTAAATAATTAAAATTTCTAGCCTTACAAAATCGCTCGTCATACTTCATATCATTTATCCAAATCCCCAGCTCTTTTATGTTTAAATCAAATTTTGTAATACCTAAATTTTCGCCATGCCATCTATAAAATGACAATGGTTTTTTTATACTCGCTAATTGATATTTTGTTGAAAGTCGCAAAACTAAATCATAATCACCTATTATTTCAAATTTAGGATTAAATCCATAGTCTAAAGAGAAATATGCATCTTTTCTGATTACTAGGGTTGACATACCAACAAAATTTCTAATTAATAATCTCTCCAAAACATTACCTTTATAAATTTTTTTAAATGCTATGTATTTCTTTCTTTTTCTCTCATTGATTATCCAATAATTACAACAAGCAAAGCCAATATTTGGATCATCAAACAAAGGAACTTGCTCCATAAGTTTGTCTTTATGCCACCAGTCATCGACGTCTAAAAATGCAAGCAATTCTCCATCACACTCAAAAACAGCTCTTTTACGTGCCTCATATTGAGAAGTATGATTATCTGAACAAAAATATTTGATTCTTTTGTCATTAAACTTTTTCAGAAACACCTGACTTTTATCTGTTGACTTATTATCCCAAAAAATAAGTTCCCAGTTATTGTATGATTGGTCAATTACAGTTTGAACGGCTTTTTCTAAATACTTTTCTCCATTATAACAATTCATTATAACGCTTACTTTTTTTTCACTAGGCATAAATATGAAGTTTTAACATATTTTTAAGCATATCCTCCCATGGAACAATCTTATAATTTGCTTTGCTTTGAAATTTTTTCGAATTTAGAGATCGATCAATTATTAATTTGTCATCAGGATTAATTTTTATTTTTTTATTAAAGAAAACAGAAAATTTTTCTAATAATGAAAATTTACTGATTTTCTCCCCTGAAATATTATAAAGATCATTTTGTAAATGATTATTATATAATATCTGGTCTCTGATAATTATTCCAAGCTCTAGCGATGATATTCCTGAAAAAAATGCCTTGGTAAATCCGTTGCAATAATCGTTTTGAGATAAGAACCATTCTAATAATCCATATTTTGTTTTAGACTCGTAGCCTATAGTTGAAGTTCTTAATATTAGACTATTTCTTAAATCTTCTCCAAGCGATTTACTTTTACCGTAAATATCTTTTGCATTAGGAGTATCAGTTTCAATATAATCACCATCTTTTCCATCGTACACACAATCAGAACTAATTTGTATGAATTGGGACTTATTTCTATTACATTCGTGGTCAAGTAATTGTGGTATTTCTGAATTAACATAATAAATATCATCTGTACTATAGTTATCAATAACATGTTTGGTAATCCCCATACAATTAATCACTAAATTAGGATTGTGATCAAAAATTTTATTAATTTCTTTTTTTTCAAAAAAATTTACCGGAATAAAATTTTTAAATTTACTAAATTCATGATCTTTATGGATTACATTACCAAAAGTACAATATACATCTAAATTATTTAAATTCTTTAATATTGAATAAACCCCACTACCTATGAGCCCTAATCCACCTAAAATCACAATTTTCATTTATAGTTTAAAAACTTTTTTTGTTTTGTTTATATATTTTTTCTAATAAATCTTTATCTCTTTTTGTATCCATACATTGCCAAAAATCAGTATGCTTAAAAGCTTTAAGTTGCTTTATTCTAGATAATTTTTCCAGTGGCTCTCTTTCCAACATGATTTGATTGCCAGATATAAAATCAATAATTTTTTTGTTAAAAACAAAAAAACCTCCATTTATCCAGCCTTCTTTTAATTTTGGCTTTTCCTCAAATTTTGTAACAGTCGAATTCTTAATCGTTAACTCACCAAATCTTACAGGAGGCCTTACAGCGGTCAATGTTGCTAATTTTTTGTGTTGTTTATGAAATTTTACCAAATTAATTATATTTACGTTAGAAATACCATCACCATATGTGAGCATGAAATCCTCGGTTGATATGTATTTTAATAATTTTTTTAGTCTTCCACCCGTCATAGTATTTAATCCAGTAAATACAAGAGACACTCGACTATTAATTTTTATTTTATCTTTTTTATATTTAAATTCTAAATTAAGATAATTTTTTTCTTTTTCTATAATTTTTGAATGTTTTAGAAAAAATTCATTAATAATATTTGATTTATATCCTGTTGCTATTATGAAATCTTTATAGCCGTACTTTTCATAAATTTTAATGATATGGCACAATATAGGAATTTTTCCAATTTGTACCATTGGTTTTGGATAATTTTCTGTATATTCAGAAAGTCTAGTTCCAAATCCCCCAGCTAAAATTACTACCTTCAAAATTTACCAACTATAATTAATTTCATTAAGATCTAAGTTATCCACTTCTTCAGGATCGTGAATTATATTACTAAAATTGCATACCAAGCTGATGTTGTTTGACATGCCCTGAAACGCGAACCATATGCCCGGAGGAACTGTGATGCGTATATAATTACTTTCTCCAATAATTATTTCCTCTATAAATTTTTTATTTTCTGTAAAGAATACAAATTTTACAATTCCTCTTGGAACGCATAAGTTCATTGTCATTTTTTTGTGCTTTTTCCAACCTTTAATTGTACCTTTAATGATATTTGAAAAATATATTTCTCCGAAACCATTATAGCTTTCGTCATTTTTCTTTATAAAATGCATTAAATTACCTTTATCTAAATTAATAATTTTTTGTTTAGATTTGACTATCATAATTTATTTATTCTTTACTAAGTTCCATATATTTATTAATTTGATCAGTTGTAATGCTCATAATCTCATTGCTAGACTTATAATATTGAAGATACCACTCAGCAGTAAACTTGACAGTATCTGAAAAATTTAGAGTAGGCTGCCAGTTTAAGATATTTTTTGATTTATCACAATTTAATTGCAATAATTTGGATTCCTCTATTTTAACGTCACTGTCTTGTACATTATTCCACTTTGCATCTTTCCAATATTTTGACATCTCATTAACTAAATCTAAAACTGAATAACTGCTACTTAGATCTGGTCCAAAATTAAATGAGTCTCCATTTATTTTTTTATTCACATCGAGTGTTTCAGCTAATTTAATATAACCACTTAGAGGTTCCAATACATGTTGCCAGGGTCTTGTGGAATTTGGATTTCTTAGATTAACATTTTCTTTATTAACCCATTTCTTAACACAATCTGGGATAATGCGGTCTAACGCCCAATCACCTCCCCCAATAACATTTCCAGCGCGTGCACTTGCGATAGAAATATTTTCTTTATATTTCAAAAAAGATCTAAAGAAAGAAGAAAAAGCTAACTCTGAAGCTCCTTTCGAAGCACTGTAAGGGTCAGCTCCCCCCATTTGGTCAATTTCTCTATAACCCCATATCCATTCTTTGTTTTCATAACACTTGTCGCTAGTTATTATTACTATATTGCATTTGTGTTCTAGATCTGTAAGTGAGTTTAATAAATTTATAGTTCCAATAAGGTTGGTATCCCATGTAGCGAGTGGATCATTATAAGACTTAGAGACCAATGATTGCGCTGCAAGATGAAAAATATAATCTGGTTTTGCTTGATTGACTAAATTTTTTAAATCCTCTCTATTTCTTATGTCTAGTATTATTGAATTTACTATTTTTTTTAAATTTAATGCTTCAAAATGTGAGGGTTCGGTAGGAGGATGGAGTGCAATGCCAGTCACTTTTGCTCCCAAGAGTGTTAGCCATACTGAAAGCCATGAACCTTTAAAGCCAGTATGTCCTGTAATCAAAACTTTTTTATTCTTAAAGATTGTAGACATTATTTTAACAATGAGTTTTTAAAAAGTTTAATTCCTTCTGAAATATTTGTTTTTTGAATATTAAAATTATTGATTTTGTTAGTGGAGTTAGTAATTTTTGGCCTCGAGATTTTATTTGATTTTATTATATCATTTAGTTTGTTAATAGTTATTTTTTTATTTTGCAATATAATTCTAATTGATCCTGATTTATTAAATATCTCATACACTTTTTGAGCAACTTCTAAGACGCTATATGTCTTCCCAGATGATATATTTATAATTGAAGGTGAGTTCAATCGTTGCATTAGTATTTGATACATTGCTTCACATACATTATCAATATGATGAAAATCTCTTACTGATTTACCATCTGATTTAATTTCAATATATTTTTTTTGCATAGCAGTTTTACAAAAATCATTGAGGACTAACCACCAACAATCACAACTTTTTAATTCCGGCGAACCAAATATATTAGATAATCTAAGTATATTTATTTTTAAATTTTTATCTCTGTTTTCTAATAAATAATCTTCACAAAAGCTATGTGTAACAGAATAAATATTTAATGGTAATTTTGGTGTGTATTCATTTACTACTCTGTAATTATTCAGATTACCATAAACTTGAACCGTAGATAAATAAATGATTCTTGTTTTAATCTTATTAAATTTAATTTTTTTTACTAAATTATAAAGTGGAAAAACTCCTACTTTAAATGACTCTGATATATTTTCTTCTGATTTTTTTTGGTTTAGAGATACTGTATATATAATATAATTTGGCCTTAATGATACGATTTTTTTTACTGTATTTTCCTCCTCAATTTGTCCATGAATTATTTTTGAAAAATTTTTTTTTAAAAATAGTTTATTTTTACTTTTGTTTCTTACAACGGCAATTAAATCATAATTGTTCTTTTTATTCAGAAAATTAGCAAAGTAACTTCCTATATATCCTGTAGCGCCTACTATGCAAATTTTCATAAAGCTTTGTATTTTTTTATAACTATTTTTTGATGTGTTGATACGTAAATAATTGATACATAAAAAATAAATGAAACATATGGATGAAATATTGCCCCTGCATGTACAAACATATTAATGAGAAATGGAATATTACAAATAAATAAAGACAATGACATTTGATCTTTACTAAATAAATAGAATTTTAATAAGTAATATTGGGTAGATAAATATAGTAATATAAAAATTATTGGCAGGAATATACCACCAATTTGATACAAATCTAAAATAGCATTATGTGATGATGCTCTAAAATTGGTTCCAAAGATACCGCCTGGACCTATAACTCCAAAACCAAAGAGGAATTCAGAATATTGGGGACTATTATTTATCCAGGGATATCCTGTAAATCTCTGTATCCCTTTTTCTAAAATTGGACTGTATAATCCCCTCGAATATTCAACATCTCCAATGTCAATGCCAAAAGTATTTGAAAATATCACAATTCCTGAACTAAAAATCTCCGGTAAAAAATATACAAGCATAATTGAGGCAAGAAGCATAAAGACTATTAACAATATTTTTTGCTTAAAATTTAAAAAAATAATAAGTAATAATAAAGTAATAAGTAAATTAAGAATTCCTGCTTTAGAAGTACTCAAGTACAGCCCTGCAATTAAAATTAGAATAATTAAAAAATTTAACAAAATATTTTTTTTGAAGTAAGTGAAGCATAAAATTAATGGAAGAAAAAAAACAGACCCATATACTGTCGGAGCTCCTAAAATTGATGAATAACTAAGACCGACTTCCCCATAACGAGAATATCCGCCAAATCTTGCATAGCCTTCGCCAAATAATCCAATATCTCCAACAAAATACTGCAAAATCATTGATAGTGCCCCTAAACATACAAACATAATAAAAATTAAAATTATATTTATTATTGTTTCTTTTTTCTCAGCAAGATTCAAAATAAAGAATAAAGAAAGAGGAATTATTAACATATTACCTATACCTATTATTATATCTATTATTCCTACATTAGAACCATTGAATAAAATACCAATGGTTGTAAATGACCAAATAGCCGAAAATATAAGATAGAAAACAAATATTAAAAAAATAAAAGTATTATCTGTATAAATTGAAAGAAAGTTTTTATTTAGCAAAGTTAAAAATAAAAGTAAAAAAAATAAGCCCAACAAAATCACATAATATAATGGAGTTGACGACTTTAAGAAATGAAGAAAGATTGTTGTTACAAAAAGGTAAATTATTGCGTTCCTAAAATAAATATACATATTTTTGTTAGGTAAATTTGACATGCAGGCTATGACAAAAATAAATCTTTACTTTGAAAGTTTACTGTATAACTTTGAAATCATCAGGAAAATAATTAAAACAAAAGAAAATAAAACTGCAAAAAGTATAGGGTAAATATTTCTACTACCATCCTTTTTTATTGTCATATCAGCCATGTTAACTCCAATCAAAGAATCGGCACTATTTTGTAATTGCATGATTATATTTTCGCCATCTCGATTACTCTTATTTATTTTTAATTTTAGCTTTCTAATATTGGGAGAATTATAAGTCGACGAGTCATTCAAGGAGTCTTCTAAATGCTCTAATTTTCTATTAATAGACTTTAATTGATTTTCTAGAACTTTATAACCATATAAAAAACTATATGTACCAATTTGAGGTGGCAAATCTTCTACTGGCATAACCATATTGAGTTCTTTTGCAATATCAATACTTGTTTCTATTTCATCTTTTTTTTCGATCAAGTCAATTGACTGTTGCTGTAAATTTATTTTATTATTATATGCCAAATTCTCTACTAAATCTTCATTGTGTTGATTCATTAGTAATAGAATTTTTTGCAATTTATTATTTAATTCTTCTAATATTACTTTTTTAATATAAAGAGCATACTTAAAAGAAAAGTCTTCTCTTCCAGGATAATAATCTGAATAAATTATAATTGCTGTTTTCACAACATTATCAAAATTAATATCTACTGAAAACTTCTTTGCTAAAAGATTAATCTGGTCATCAGATAAATCTAAATTTTCTGATTTTATGAATTCTATTACATTTTTTTTATCACTTATAATTTTCGCTAAAAAACTATTAATATTTTCAAGTTCATTTACTCTTCCTGAGATGTTGGGATTAATGTTTCGCCCATCACTTCCATATACAATATTGTTATCTTCAAAATCAAAATCAACTATTTCAGGCAAACCTTTCACTAATGATTGAATTGAATTAAGATCATACATTACTCTTTGTATAGAAGTATAGTTAGATGAAGATAGATAAAAATAATAGTAACCGACTAATCCTCCGAATATTGCAGCAGCTATAATACTAATTAAGTTTTTTTTAATAAGTGATACAATCTCAAATAAACTCAAATTTATGTTTTCGTTTACATCTTTTGTGTTGTTCATAATGATTACTTTATTTAATTTCGATTCATTTTATTGACATTTTACTAAAAACATTTCGATACTGCTCCCAATCACCAGTGTCATACCATGAATCTTCATGAATGGGAAACAAACTAATTTTTAAATTTTTTTTCATTATTACATTAATTAGATCAGTCATGTCAAAATACTTATCATTTGGAATATATTTAAGAGCTTTTTTATTTATTACATATGTGCCAGAATTAACAAGATAATCATAGCTAGGCTTTTCTTGAATACTGAGTAAATTACCTTTTTTATCTAGCGAACAAACACCGTAAGGAAGTCTGTACTCTTTTGAAGAAGCAACAAGTGTGATCAAATTTTTTTTTGTTACATGAAATTTTATTAATTCAGAAAAATCAATTTGAATAGAAGTGTCACAATTAGTAACAATCATATCTGATTTGATCAAATTTTTTATAAGTTTAAGTGCCCCTGCAGTTCCCAGAGGTTTTTTTTCTTCAGTAAATTTTACTGAATAATTTTTTTTGATTTCTTGTATATAAGCTCTCAAGACTTTTGCTTTGTAATTAAGTGTGAAAATAAAATTCTTAAATCCTGACTCATAAAAGTTGTCTAAAATATTTTCTACCATTGTCTTATCATTAATTGGCAATAAGGGTTTTGGTAAAATGTTTGTAAATGGACTCATTCTCGTACCTTTTCCTCCAGCCATTATTATTACCGGGAAATTTTTAGGTACAGAATTCTTACTTTTAATAAAATCTTTTGATATATTTTCTGATGTTATAAATTCTTTTACAGTACCATGAGAGTCAATAACTGGAATTAAGTCGATAAGATTTTCTTTCATTTTTTTTTGTGCAAGCTTTTTAGTGAAATCATTTATTCTTATGTATATTGGCTTCTTATTAAATATATTTGTAATTTTTGAATCTAATTTTGCATTTTTAAGTATTGCTCTTCTAACATCCCCATCAGTAAGTGTTCCCAAAAGTTTATTTTTTGAGTCAACTACCAATAAACATTTTGTACCAACACTAGTAAGCATTTTCATACAAAATTTGATTGTAGCATCTTTATTGATGCTTATTTTATTTACTAACATATTTTAAAACTTTAATTATTTTTTTTATTTCGTCTTCTTTTAAATGATGTCCCGAAGGTAAACATAAACAACTTCTATAATTTTTATATGCATTTTTAATTTTATAAGCTTGAAAATGCTTAAAGGGCTTTTGTAAGTGATTCAATTTCCATATAGGCCTAACTTGTATATTTCTTTTGATCATTAATTTGGTGAGCCTTCTTATTGAAATAACACTTGTATTAAATTTAAGTATTGTAAGCCAATTGTTATTTTTAGAATAGTTTGGGTTATCTAGAATTTTAAAATTTTTAAACTTTTCTAACTTTGATTTGTAAGAATCTTTAATTTCTGACCTTTTTCTGAGAAATAATTCAAGATTTTCTAATTGTGCAAGTCCAAGTGCAGCATGAAGATTAGTTAATTTAAGGTTATAACCAACCTCATTATGTATATAGTAAATCTGATTGTTTTTGGCTTGAGAAATTAAATAATAAGCCTTATCTGCAAGAGCTTTGTTGTTTGTTAATATTACACCTCCCCCACCAGACGTAATAATTTTATTTGCATTAAATGAAATACATCCAACAAAACCTAGTGTTCCAACATGTTTCGCATTTAAATAATTTGACTTATAAAATGTTCCTAGGCCCTCACTAGCATCTTCAATAACCTTAATATTCCTTTCTTTACATATTTTTAATAAGCTTTTTATTCTTGCCGCATTACCCCATACATGAACAACAATAATTGATCTTATTATTTTCTTTGTACGCTTGTTATAGGTATGACCTTTTTTATACTCAGTTTCTTCTTTAATAAATTGAATGGTTTTTTCTTCATCTATGTTATGAAATTCATCAGTGTCCATAAAAATAGGTGAACAATTATTGTATATAACTGCATTTATTGGCGCAATGAAAGTTGTTGTAGGAACAATTATTTCATCACCATTTTTAGCTCCTGATAGAAGAACCGATATTTGAAGAGCAGAGGTCGCATTTATACAAGCTATTGCATACTTTGCTCCAGTTATTACTTTTATTTTTTCTTCAAATTTATTTATATACTTACCAGCAGTCGAAATCCACTCGGTATCTAAACAGTCTTTAACGTATTTCCATTCATTTCCAAATATTGATGGGGACGAAAGTAAAATTTTTTTATTCTTAACCATTATAGCGTCCTATAGAAACCTATTTTATTAATCATAAGTTTAATTAATCCTGACGTAAAACACCGTCTTTGATATTATAAATTCTATCACAATATTTTAGAGTATTCGGATTATGTGAAATCATTATAATAGTTTTAGTACCTTTAAGAAGTTTTATTTCCTCAACGATTTCTTTTTCAATTTGCTCATCTAAAGAACTTGTAGATTCATCAAAAATCAAAATATCTCTTTTAAAATAAAATGCTCTTGCAAGTGCTATTCTTTGTTTTTGACCTCCTGAAATATTAACTCCACGTTCACCTATTAATGTATTAACACCTTTTGGAAGATTATTAGTAAATTCTGTAAGCTTTGCATTATCAATACTTTTTAAAATCATATTTTGATCTATTTCTTCTTCTACTAATCCTAATGCAATATTCATCGATAATTTATCATTAATTAAAAATGCATCTTGTGGAAGATATGCGATTTTATTTTGCCAAACATTATTTAGATTATTTATCTCTTGGTTGTTAAACAAAATTGATCCTTTGTGAGGCATTAATAATCCTGTGAATATATCTACAAAAGTTGTTTTTCCAGAACCAGATGGCCCAAATATGCCTATTGTTTCACCTTTTTTTATTTCAAATGATATGTCAGACAAAACACTTTCCTGAGTTGAGGGATACTTAAAACTTACTGATCGAAATTTTAAATTATTAAATTCAATTTTTTCGATATCATCATTATTTGTTAAATTTTTAAGTTCAATATTACTCATACTTAAAGCATTATTAATCCTATCTATAGAATTTTTTGCGAATTCAAATTTACCTAAAAAGTTTGTCGTTTGATTAAGCATTGGTGCAAGTCTAAGGGCTGCAGCTCCAAAAAGTGCTACTACTGGCACTATTTCAGTTATATTATGGCCGAATAGAAGAGAAGTTATTACAACTACAACAATAAAAAACACCAATAAAAACTCTAGTAGAAGTCTAGGTATAACAGAGAATAAAGATTGTATTGTATCACTCTTAGCGACTTTTTCTGTTCCCGCTTTTATTTTTTCTTCAAAATATCCATACTTTCTGTGTATCTTTAGTTCTTTAAAACCCTCAAAAAATTCCTGAATTGTTTGGTGTACATATATGTACCCTTCATTGACTACTTCACCGTGATAATTAAGTTTATTTATAAAAATTTTTTTGTAAGCGTATAATATTGCTAATAAAAAAAATACAACAACAATTATAACAATACCACTAGAGTAGATTAGAAGGGCAAAAATACCTAAAGCAACAATTATATCTGCACAAAATATTAATGCTCCATGTAAAACAGTACCATAAGCTCTTACGCAAACACCGATAGTTGTAATATGATCGGATGTTTTTGATTTTGTATAATCAATAAAAGAAATATTTTGATATTTTTTTAATAATAAAAATCTGAGATTCTTTTGCTGGATATGCGAGAAACTTAAGATTCTACTATGAATAAATATTCCAAGAGTAGATTTAAAAAAAAAAATACTTAGTAAGAATAATCCTAAATATATTGGTAAATTAATAGTCTCAAGAATTGAGTAAATGGATGGATAAGATCTAATTATTTCATTATTAAATATAATTTCAGGTGTAAGCAATATGGTTGCGTAAATTGCAATGAGTCCTATTCCAATAAAATCTAACAATGAGGCGACTATAAAGAGAAAAAAAATACCAACTAATCTAAGTTGCCTCTGGACTGCTAATTTAAAAATTAAAATAAAATAATCTATATTACCCATTATTTTTTTTATTGTTATTTACTAAAGTGTTATACATAAAACCCAGGTATAAGAAAGTTATTATGGATGACCAATTATGAAAAAAATTTAGTGATGGTGTAAAAGGAGAAATATTCACATAAATACCACATAAAATAATTAATTGGTAATCATTCATCCATGGAATTCCTCTAATATTATAATAAAATCTTTTTAAAAAAATATAGCTTATTAACATTAAAACAAAAAATAAAGGAACGGCGCCAACTATTCCTGTTTCAGCTAATAATTGTAAATAAATATGATGAGGGTGTGTACTGCATCCTGTTAGATTAGGATCATCAAATCTCTCTAAATAATTTTGACTATCCTTAAAATACAAGGGGTCCGAACATAATTTTCTAAATAATTTTGGTCCTACTCCCATTATGGGATTATCTAAAAACATATTAAACGCGGTTTCGTATATTAAGTCATGATGTAGAGAAAATGTGAAAGAAGATTTTGTTTGCCAAATAGTGTAATCAATCATTCTATTTTTTAAGTTTTGATTAGAGAAAAGGATAAGAATAATCGATACAATAATACCAATTGAAATAAATAATAATTTTAGTTTGCGCCCCTCTATTAAGAAAAATATTATAAAGTAAAATAATAATAGATTAATAAAAGCACTTCTTTCCCCACTTAAAAATATAAGTATTGAACATAATAAAAAGAAAGCTATTGCAAAAATACGAGTTGAATTCGATTTTTTATAAAAGATAAATGATAGCGCTATAAATAAGGGAATGATTTTAGATAAGAATGCTCCTAGTATTAGTTCGTCTCCAAAAAGACTTGATAATCTATTATTAATAATTGCATCATTTGTAATATTTACTCCAGAGATATATTGATAAAAACTATCAATTATTAAAATAAAAATTGTAATTAATAAGCTATAAAAAAAATATTTTTTTGCATTTTTATTATTTCTTAGAATATAAACAACTGCTAATGCAAATAGCCCATGTCTAAAATAAAAAAGGGAGCTTTCTAGAGATAGGTATGGATCACTGCTTAAAATAGAACTAAAGATGATAAAAATACACCAGATAAGAAATACTTTTACATAAATAGTATTGAATAATGACCAATCATTTAGGAGATAACATTGATAAAAAAAAGTTAAGCCAATTATTACAATAAATAGATCAGGCAAAAACGGTCCAGAAACCAAGCTTATTGGCAATAATAGAAATAAAATATATTGAAGTCGATTCAATGAGCTATTCATAATATTTAAGGAATTTTTCAGCCATCTTTAGATCTTCGAACGTATCAATATCAATTCTTTCAGCTTTAGAACTTAAAATTATAGGCATCATAATCGGTACTATAAATGTCTTATTATTTATTAAGTCTTTTTTAGAAATTATATAGAAATTTCCATTAGCCATATAATTTATTTTTTTATTTGAACTTTCTTGTTTACTTGAAGGTTTTGTAAGCATATTCAAACCTGCAATTTTTTTAAAAATAAATGATTTATTAAAGACAAAAACAGATTTATGCACAGATATTGTTGGTACATTTTTATATTTATAGAATTTTTTAATGCCTCTGTAGATATTTGATAGTTTTCTGTAGGGAGAGGTTGGTTGCAATAAAATTACATCATCTATCAAGTCAAATTTTTTTTCATACCAATTGATTGCATGTATAGCAGCTTCAGCGGAGGTCGAGTTATCTCTGGAATATCTGTCAGGTCTTTTAATGGTTATTATTTTACTATTTTTATAAATATTTAAAATTTTATTATCATCTGTTGATAATATTATTCTATGAACACCTTTTATTTTATTTGCAAAATCACATGTCCAACTTATCAGTCTTTTTGATCCTAGATCTTTTAAATGTTTAGAAGGTAATCTTCTAGAATTTTTTCTGGCAAGTATCAGACAAACTAATTTTCGTTTCATTTCGTTGAATTATTCTTATTTTTGATTAATTATTTTAGCTCTGTTCTTAATTACCTGCCTTCTTTATGAAATTTAACAGGTATATTATGATTGTATATTACTATATATAATCTTACTAAGAATGAATTATAGAAAAGACATAGATGGATTAAGAGCATTTGCTGTAATACCAGTTATTTTGTACCATGCTGGTGTAGGTTTATTCAGTGGTGGCTTTATTGGGGTTGATATTTTTTTTGTAATCAGCGGATATTTAATAACTTCTCTGATTATATCTGAGTCTAATAATAACACATTTTCGATCGTCACATTTTACGAACGGAGAGCAAGAAGAATATTACCCGCTCTTTTTTTTGTAATATTGGTTTCCTCAATTTTTGCATATATTTTCATGCTACCTTTTCAATTACAGGAATTTGGAGAGAGCGTAGTTTCTATTCTATTCTTTATCTCAAATTTTTATTTTCTATCTGAAAGTGGATATTTTTCAACTCTTGCAGCCGAAAAACCACTACTGCATACATGGACACTATCAATAGAGGAGCAGTTTTACTTACTTTTTCCAATTGCTTTCCTGTTACTATGGAACTTAAGTAAAAAAATATTTATTTTTTTCATAAGTTTTGTTTTTTTTGTTAGCATTTTTCTAGCGCAGTTTGGTGGAAACTTAACATTTACATATCCGTATATTGAACAATCATTTTACCTAACTAATGTACCTTCTTGGGCATTCTATTTTACAATAACAAGATTTTGGGAGCTAATAGCAGGTGTGCTTTGCGCAATTGTAGTAAGTCATGGATTAAGTAAAAAAAATGAATTTTTGTCATTTTTGGGAATTTTATTTATTTTTTACTCATTGTTATTTTATGATCAAAATACCCCTACTCCATCACTTTATACTATTTTGCCTGTTATAGGCACATCAATTATTATTCTATTTGGAGAAAAAAGTCTCGTCGGCAATTTTCTATCATTCAGAATATTTGTATTTATTGGATTAATAAGTTATAGCGCCTATTTATGGCATCAACCATTATTTGCATTCGCAAAAATTATTCTATTAGATGAATTAGACACAATTAAAATCTTTTTATTAATTATAGGCAACTTGATCTTAGCAGTTTTAAGCTGGAAATTCATAGAAAAACCCTTTAGAGAAAAAAATATACTTAACAACGATGAGTTTTTTATTAGCAGAAGTAGATTAGTCTATATCTTATTATTTACATTTAGTATTTTGCTTAGTATATCAATTTATTTCATTATTTCTGATGGTTCAAAAGATAGATACAGTTTACCAATTAATATTCAAGAAAGCTTAGAAAATCCTAGACCTTATGAAGAATGTTTTGATAGCCCTGAAAATTTCTTTAGTGAAAAATGTTCTATAGGTAATGGAAATAAAAATTTTAGTTTTCTCGTAACTGGTGATAGCCATGCTCAAGCTATAGCTCCCTCAATCAATACAGCTGCAAATAAATTGGGTCTTGCTGGCACATTTTTAGGTTATAGTGGATGTGTTCCTCTAATTGATACTCATGCATTAAGAAATGACCAATCTAGAAAAAATTGTTATCAACTAAATTCAAAGATATTTGAATATATTAAAAATAATAAGATAAAGAATTTATTTTTAATTGCCAGGTGGTCATATTATACTGATGGAGGATACAGTGGAAAAAATATTTCATTAATAGGAACTAATAAAAATTCTAAAAGAATGAAATCAACTTCAAGAGACGCTTTCAAGCTAGGATTAGAAAAAACAATTGAAAAATATAATTCAATAGGAACCAATGTTATAATTTTCACACAAATTCCAATGCAAAAATATAATCCAAAAGAGATTTATTACAAAATTTACGAAGAAAACATTACACAGGAAAAGATAGATAGCTTCTCAGTTTCAAAAAATGATCATATAAAACTACAAGAATTCGTTGAAAATGAGTTTCGCAAATATTCAGAAGAAATGAGTCTGATTAATACAACAGAAATTTTTTGTAATGAGAAATGCTCAGTTGGAAATATTGATGGTTCGTTTTATCACGATGATGACCACTTAAATTTGTTGGGTGCAAATAAACTTTTGCCTGTCCTAGAGGAAAAATTAGGCAAAATTAATTTAAATATTTCTCCAATGCATTAATAGCAATATCCCAGTATTTTTTTTCCGGGCTGTTAAAAGTTTTTATATAATTGAAAGTATATTCATTATATTTATCTTTGTTAAATTGATCTAAAGAGATAAGTTTTAATTTTTTTTTATTAAGATTTATTGGTTTTAAGCCAAGTTCTTTTGCAGCACTATGAATATGTTTAAATCTGTATTTGTTGATGTAATCCGAAGTTAAAAAAATAATTGGTTTATTATACAATATTGCATAATTCACAGCAGTACTATCATGAGCGACTACCAATCTTGATTTAGCAATAATTTCAGGAGTTTTTTTATAATAAATTTTAAAATCTTTGGTAGGTAATTTTAAATTTTTATTTCTAGGGTGCGCGCAAATTGAAATAGGTAGATTGTAATGTTTTTTTAAAAATTCTAAAAAATGACTTATTTCTCTCCAATAGAGATCATAACTGTACTTATGGTTTAAATTTAATAATTTTATATCTGGATGATTTGCAATTGCCTGATCAATAAATACTATTCCTTTATCAAGTTTGTCATTATTTTTTTTTCTAATTGTAATATCGTAATCCATACAATGGCCCTCGATAACGTGTATTGATTTGTCTGCCTTAAATCTCTTCTTTTCTTTTTCACATGTAGCTATGACTACATTTGGCTTATTAACGAATAGATAATTGCTTATTTTGTTTAAAATTAAACTAATTAATTCTTTAAAATGACCCTTTAAGATTAATGAAATAAATAAATTTCTTTTATTTTTAAATGAAAGATAGTTATCTATTTCATCAATTGGCAACAAGTTAGTTGTTGCACGAACTTTGGTATTTTTCATTACATATAAAATATAACAAAATACTTTTGTTAATATACTTCCACCATAATCAACATAAAAATATTTTTGTCCGTCTGAAAATTCTTTTATATTTTGCAAAAAGTTCCATAGGTTTATTACTTTATAGTTTACTCCTCTAAAAGTTGGATAATTGGGATTTTTATATTTTCTAAAAAAGTATCGGAAATATAAATAATTAATATTCCAACCTTTTTTTAAAAAAATGTTGAAACCAAATCTCTTATAATTTCTTTCATCTAGATCTTGAATGGAGATAAATATTATATTCTTTTTATTAACTATTTTTTTCTTCATCGCACACATCAATAAAATTACTATAAATTTTTAAACCTTCTATTCCACTCTTCTCAGGATGGAACTGGGTGGCAAAAATATTATTGAATTCTATACTTGAACAATACGTAAATGATTTATAATTTGCTTCGGAATGCAAAAAACTTTTATTTTTTAAATCAACATAATATGAATGTATAAAATAAAACTGAGTACTACTTGGAATATTCTTGAAGTATTTTGAATTTTTTTTTAAATTAATATTATTCCAACCAATCATTGGAACGCTTCGCTTTTTATCATCACAAGGAATTTTTTTTACAGTGCCATCTAACAGATGTAATCCTTTAGATTCAATAAACTCATCACTTTTTTCAAATAATATTTGGAGTCCTACGCAAATAAAAAACATTGGCTTAGAAGTTTCAATAAAATCCTTTATAAAATCATCAAGTTTAGTTTTATGTAAATTATTCATTACATGATTAAAACTTCCAACACCAGGAACAACTATGCCATCAAATCTGTTAATATTTTCGTATTTAGATATTATTATAATATTAGATACATATTGACCAAGGGCGTAAACAACACTTTTGATGTTACTTGTTCCTGTATCAACTACTCCAATGCAAAGACTTTTATCTAACATTTATACCATTTTCTTTTAATTTATCTTTTATTACTGAGATTGTAAGTTGTTGATTATTTTCTTCTTGTATATTTTTTAAAAACGTTGAATTGCCTTGCTCCTCTATATTACTAAAATTATCATAATAAGAATAATGCAGAATACTTGCGATTAAAATTCCATCTACATCAGTTTTACTAAATACTTCAATAATACTATCAATGCTTCCGGCGCCTCCATGAGCTATTACTGGTACAGCTGAATTTTGTTTTACTAAGTTACATAGATCTAGATCAAACCCTTTTTTTGTGCCTTCATTATTAATAGATGTAACAATAATCTCACCAGCGCCATACTTCTGGATTATTTCTAACCATTCTAATAGAGCAAGTTCTGTATTTTCTCTTCCGCTTTCAATCAAGATTTTGTAATTTTTGTCAATTTTTAGAACTTCGATTGCAATTGATATTGTTGAACTTCCATAAATACTAGTTGCTTCTTTTATAAATTCAGGATTTCGTACAGCTGCAGAATTTAAAGTTACTTTATCCGCTCCAAGCTTTAATATTCTATCAATATCCTGGATTGATCTTATACCTCCTCCTACGTTAATAGGTACAAAAACATTCTTTACTGTGTCTGAAATTACTTCATCTAAATTATTCCTATTATACAACGAAGCTACTACATCCTGTAGATGTATCTCATCTATTCCCTCATAATAGTACTTATTTGTGAAATATCTTGGATTGCCAAGAACCCTTAATCCCTCAAGATGTATACCTTTTACTAAACTATTATTTTTTATATCTAATCTTGAAATTATTCTTTTTTGATGACTCAAAATTATTACCAATCATTTATTAAAATATTGTTTTGGTGATAAATTCAGTTTCCATTCACCAGATTTCTTATTCCAAATATGTTCTGGTCTGAAACTGTCAATAATATCTAGCGTTTCTTTTTTAGTTAATCCCACATAGTCAAAAAATTCATTTTCATACCGTTTAGGATACTCTCCATCAAATTTTTCAATTAATGCAAGGCCCTCTTCTTTTGTAATATGAGAATTCCTTATTTCTTGCGCTGACTCCATCATAGCTCTCCCTATTCCAAACTTTGCACATCTCGTATAAAAGAAAAATCCATCTGTTTTATCATCTAAACTATTATACTTTGAATAAGTTCCTTCTGTTCGTTCAGGGTTGGCCTCAAAGTTTGTATGTTCAACGGCATAATAATAGCATTCTTGAGGGACCCATCGAATAAAATAGCCTAAATAATATTTACTAATATTTTTTTGGTTAATGATGTTTGGATCTAGTGGCATATAGCTTTGCAATTCAATCAAAGGCACTCCTTCTTCAAGATACTCGCCAACTTGTTTTCCGCCTAAATAAACATCAGTAAATTTTTTTGAAGCTAAAGGATCTATACTGAAGCCTTCTTGATTATGCAGCTGTTTATTACCTGTAGAATTATATCTATTTACCGTGTGAGGAACATTTCTGCCATACTCACCTGGCATTTCACCGTCAAATATTAAGTTAATATCAAATTTTGCTGCCATTTTCACAACAAAAGTTTTCTGTCCAAGAATGAACGGTTGAAAAGGATGACATAGATTTTTTAGAGCTGTTTGAGTTAATAATCTATGTATCTTTCCATTAGGTGAGTATAGAAAATTATCAAAGCCTCCCTCATTTATCCAACTTTGAAAATTCTTCCAACCTATATCTGTATACATATGCGGGGTCCATGTAACTGTTAATGGATGCATACCATATTTATATTTTAAAATATGACTTTGAAAAACACTATCTTTACCACCACTCCCTCCAACAATGCAATCGTATGAGCCATCATTTTTTCTAAATTCATTACAAAGTTCTACTAGTTCTTTCTCTCTTTCCTTCCAGTCGATAACATTGTTCCACTTCAATTGATTAAAATTGCAAGCAGAACAAATGTTATTTTCATCAAATTTAATAGTCGTTTGAACAGAGTCCTTCGTGTGAAAATATTCATTAATTGATGTTGGATTTTGATTAGATATGTTGCACTTTTCGCAATATTTTATTTCTAATGGTAGTCCGTTTTTATTTTTGTTCATTTTTTATTTGGTTGCGGGGGTAGGATTTGAACCTACGACCTTCAGGTTATGAGCCTGACGAGCTACCAGACTGCTCCACCCCGCGTTAACAAGTCTATACCTATTTCATCACAACTATTTTATGTCAACAATAATTTGAATGTATATTATTAATTATATTTATGACATTTGATGCTCCACTTGTCCTTTTTAATAATTTAGACCAATGTATTCCTATTCATAACATTTGGCTTAATTATGGCCTATCAAAAGAAAAATTAGGAAAAAACTACTTATTGCTTTTGCTATGAACATTCTTTTTCCTACATTTTGCAATATGCTTGGTATATAAATATTGTAATGAATTCATTATCTCACGGTATTGTCACAGGCGCTGGAAGAGGTATCGGCTTATCTGTCGTAGAAACTCTATTAGAAAAAAAAATAAGTGTAACTGCTATAACTAGATCAAAGAATAAAAAATTAGAAAATTTGAAAAAAAAATACAAAAATAAATTAATTTTGGTCATTTATGATCTAGAAAACTTAGAACAAATAGATGAACTAATTGAAAAATATTTTATAAATAACAAAACATCATTTTTAGTAAATAACGCTGGAGTAAGATCAAGGCACAAATTAAATAAAATTTCTAACAAGGAATTAAATAAAGTTATTGATATTAATTTACTATCTCCTTACTTAGTTACAAAGGCATATTTAAAACGCATTAAACCTAGTCAACTGGGTCATAGTATTGTTTCAATAACATCGATTGTTGGTCCAAGAGGATTTGATGAGTTATCATCTTATGCATCATCCAAGGGTGGACTTGAAGCAGGTATGAGATCACTGGCTATTGAATACGCAAGTAAAAATGTAAGAATTAACTGTGTTGCTCCTGGTTTCATAAAAACCAGCTTCTACAATAGCTTTAAAAAAAATAAACCTAAATTGTTTAAATGGACAAAAGAGAGAACCCCAATGAGAAGATGGGGCAATACTAAAGAAGTTGCAGATGTAGTGGAGTTTTTAGTCTCAAATAAAAGTTCTTATATTACTGGAACAGTGATTAATGTGGACGGGGGGTGGCTAAGCAATTCATGAAAAAAATTGTACTGATTCCGACAAGATTAGAGTCCAGAAGATTGCCTGGTAAAGCGCTGCTTGATGTTGATGGGTTGCCTATTATTGTTCATACTGCCAAGAGAGCTTCTATGGCAAAGAATGTAGATGAAGTTCATGTTTGTACCGATAGTCAAAAAATAATAGACGTTTGCAATAGCCACGGCATAAACACCATTAAAACAAAAAAAGACTTTCAGAATGGTACTGAAAGAATTGCTTCAGTAGCATCTAATTTCAAGGACTCACTAATAATTGATGTTCAAGGCGATGAGCCTTTAATAAAACCAGATTTCATAGATATATTAATTAATGCTCATTTAAGTCACCCAGAAAAACCAGACTCAATAATCCCAACTATTGAAGTTCCCTACAGTTCAAATGATACAATTGTACGTGTGATCTCATCAACTAGTGGTAGGGTAATGAATTTGACAAGAGGACAATCTCCTTACAGATATAAATCAGAAGTATCGATGATTAATAAACATGTTTCAGTTATCAGTTTTACTACGGAAGCTTTAATAAAATATTCAAAATTACCTATTTCTTATCTTGAAAGTATTGAAGATATTGAAATGTTGAGAGCTATTGAAAACGATATGAAGATATATTCTCATAAACTTGAGGGAAGCTCATTCTCAGTAGATGTGAATGATGATTATTTAAAGGCAAAAGTTGCGATGATGAATGATCCAATTAGAAAGCTATACTAAAAATGTTTGCATCTATAAAAGCTGAATATCCAAAAGATAATTATTCTATTTATCTATCTGATAATTTAATTAGCAATTTAGAAGAATACCTAGTCAACTTTGATAAGAACTCAATATTGCTAGTTGTGGATAATTATTTTAGACATAATGAAAATGAATTATCTAGTGAATTAAATAATTTATTCAAAAAATATAAGAGCTTATTTGTGGAGGGTGGAATTGAAACAAAAAATATCCAAGCCTCTATAAATATTTGTGAAAAACTGAGTTTGCATAATATTTCCAGAGATGGATGCATTGTAGCTATTGGTGGGGGAGTTGTAGGTGATATATGTGGATTGTCTGCTTCTCTTTATAAAAGAGGAATTAATTTAGTTCATGTGCCAACTACAATGACAAGCGCAGTTGATAGCGCTATCGGAGGAAAAACAGGGGTAAATATGCATGATACAGTGAATTTACTTGGAACTTATTATCACCCAATAAGTACTTTTATTGATATGCGTTTTTTAATTAGCCTTCCTGCAAGAGATTTTGCTGCAGGTGTTGCTGAAAGTATAAAAAAAGCTTTTATATATGATAAAGATTTTTATTTATATATATTAGAAAATTCAAAAAAAATTTTATCTCGTGATTTAAAAATACTTTTTGAATTAATATATAGATCAATAGCAATTAAATTACATCACACAACCTCCGATGAGCGAGAGAAGTCCAGACGCTTACTTCTAAATTATGGCCACACATTTGGTCAAGCAATTGAGTCTTTCTATGGGATAGATGAAAAAAAATTACGTCATGGAGAAGCAGTTTCTCTTGGGATGATGTGTGCAGCAAAACTATCTGAATGTATTTACCAAAATAACAAAATTATAGGTCAGCATAAAGACATATTATCTGAGTTTAATCTACCAACTAAATTAAGTGAGTGTAATAATTTAAAATTTCCATCTTTAAAAGTTCTTGTTGATAATCTGAATAAAGACAAAAAGAAAACATCGAAGGGAAATAGATTTATTATTTGTGAAAAACTAGGTTCTGCACAATCACAGTATATTAAAGATGGAACTTTAATAAATAGAAGCTTTGAATGTGTCTTGTTATAAATAAAAAATAATTTGAATTTTTTACATGAAAAAAAATATTCCAGAGATAAATTGGAATGATTATAAACTCAAAAATACTGATATCTCAATTACAAGATTACTAGAGGAAAATTCAGTAAAAATTCGAAATTCATTTAAGTTATATATAGACAATGTTGGGATTAAAAAAAAATCAAATAAGATTACATTGCTTGATTACTTATATTTAGATGAATTTAGCCTATGGTACTCATCAATTTTGTATGAAAAAAACTTTTATAAAACAAGCCAGATAGCTAATTGTTTAAAACTTATTGCTTTGCGAGACTACATAAAAGAAAATAAGCTAAAAAAAATAATACTAGTCAATTTTCCGATCAGTTGCAAAATTTCTCTGAAATCTCTCTCAAAAAAATTAAAATTTAATTTTGAGATACATCATATAGATAATGATTTTTGTATAAATTCATGCATAAATATTAAAAATATAATTCCTTACAAATTACGAGCAACGATTACTCTAGGAAAGATATATGCAAAGTCGTTATTTATAGGAAAAATAAATAATTTTAATATTGACCATAACAGCAAAAAAAGAAAAATAATTGTCTCAACTTATTTCTTAAATTTCAGTGAAAGACTGTTACGTAGGGGTATTTTTTATTCTGATTACTGGGGTGATTTGATAAAAAAAATGCATGAATGGGGATTTGATATTGAGTGGCTCCATACTTTTTCGACTGATAATAAAAATTTTAGACGTAATATAAGTCAAATAAGATCAATTAGAAAAAAAAACGAAAAACATACTTTTTTAGAGGACAATATTAATTTTAGGTTAATATTAAATGTTTTTCTTGGATATCTTAAAATTATTTCAAGTATCAATAGACTCCCCGATACAAAATTTCTTTTAGATGACAAAAATAATGATCTCTATTTTCATAGTCTATTAAAAAAAGAAATCATTGACTCTATTATGGGACCAAACTTAATTAGAAATATCATGAATTATTTTTTGTTCAAGGCTCACTTAGAAACTAGAAAAGCACACCGTTTGTTATATTTGCATGAAGGCCAAGGTTGGGAAAAAATTTTTCTCCATGTTTCGAATAAATTTACAAATATAAAAAATATAGGAGTAATTCAATCTCCAGTAAGATTCTGGGATATAAAATTATTTGATTTCCCTGAAAAACAATCAAATAAATTATTACCATTTCCAAATAATTTAGCACTAAATACATTTTCTGGACTGCGCATGATGAAACAAGCGGGTTTTCCAAAGAAAGATTTAATTGGGGTCCAATCACTTAGAAAAAAAAATATTAATGGCAAAAAACGAATAAATGAAAATATTGAAATGGTAGCATTCGGTAGCTTTCAACAAATAATTACTAATGAATTAATTGAAATATTAAATAGATTTAAATCAAATAATAAAATTAAAATTATATTTAGGCCACATCCAGGTTATCAGGAAGTTCCAAAAGTTGATAAGTTATCTATAAATATGAAAGATAGTTTCAATAAATTGGTTAATAAATCAGACATTGTTATAGTCGCTGGTGATTCTTCAATTGCTGTTGACACATTTGTTGCCAATAAAAAAATGATCATTTATTTAGGGCAAGGTAACTTAAATTATAGCCCTTTAAGGAACGAAAAAACTGTTAAATTTGCTAAAAATAAAAACGATTTATTAAAAAAACTAGAGAATTTTATTAATAATTTTCATAATAATAGTTCTAAGAAATTTAATTATAGAAGAAAAAAAAACAATTTTTATATAAAAGACGATGATTTTCTAAATTGGAAAAAAATAATATGTTAATAAAATGGCTACTTTTAATATAGTGCTGTCAATTCTGTAATTTTTAAATTAATTAATTGTATGAAAAAAATTTGTTTTGATCTAGATGGAGTTATTTGCACTAATACTTATGGCGATTACAAAAATGCAAAACCCATACAAGAAGCAATAGAGAAAGTAAATAAATTATATAAAGATAACTATATAATTATATTTACAGCAAGATTCATGGGCATCAAAAAAGGTGATATTCGTGAAGTCTATAACGAGGGATTTGAATTTACTAAATCACAACTTAAAGAATGGAAAGTTAATTACAATGAGTTAGTAATGGGTAAACCTGAATATGATTTGTACATTGACGATAAAAATTATAATTATTCAAGTAATTGGATTGCAGAATTATAATAATTATATTTAATCTTTAGTTGGTTAATTTTGTTATCATGATTGCACCAGAAAGTTCATTGTGATCGTAGTATTTAAAAGAATCTTCAAGCCAACGTAAAAATTTTGGTACATTTTTGTTATCGAGTTCAGCATCACTTAATGCATTTACAAGTCTTTTTTTGTAATCGAGTAATGTTTTTCTTCCACCCCCCCAGTCATGAGAAATTGTCGTCGTCTCAACTTTGATTTTATTTTTTTTTGCAAATTTTTCAAAGTCGGTTGGTGAAAAGAAGTGTATATCAGATAATGACATTGGCACATTTAGTAAAACTTGCAATGTCATCCACACATAACCTCTTGGATTCATAAATGATGGGGATGCAGTAATAATAAAACCTTCCTTTTTTAAGTTTTTCCTAACTAATTTTGATAGTAATTTAAAAGGATTATCAATATGTTCTAAAACACCCGCCATAACTATTGCGTTATATTTCTTAGTTATGTTTTTGCCATCAAGTAATTCAAATTTTACATTAGGTAAGTTTATTCTTTTTTTTGAAATTTGGATTGCTTCTGAACTGTAGTCAATTGCATGAACTGATTTCGCTCCTGCAAAAGATAACATTGCTGCCAAATCACCTTCTCCACATCCAAAATCTAATACATCTAAATCTTTCCAAGATGGTTGTTGATCAATTATTGATTTTAAGATTTCGAATGGATTAAATGTAAAATATTTTTCATAAGCACCTTTTTTATAAATTAAGTTATATTTTTCTTTTAAGATATCATTGCTCAATTTTCTTTTCATAATATTTACCAGGCTGTTCTGCCCCCATCTACGGGTATTATTGCACCATTGAGATAGCTTGATGCATCACTTAAGAGCCAAATTAGTGTCCCTTGATACTCGTTTGGAGCAGCCATTCTACCCAGTGGAACTAATTTAGAGATATTATTTATTAATTTATCGTCTTGACTATTTTTTATTCCTCCAGGGCACATTACATTACATCTTACATTATTTTCACACCAGTAAGTAGAGGTATATTTTGTTAATCCTATTATTCCAAACTTTGAAACCGAATAAGATACTGGCTTCACAGGTTTAATGTTGTTTTTTTTGGGATATATTCTTTGATCCGGTGCAATTAATCCAAGATCTGATGATATATTTACTATCGAACCTTTCTTACTCGATGTAGAAATTAAATGACCGTAATATTTTGTGCATATAAATGCTCCTGTTAATCCAATTGAAATGTCATTATTCCAATTTTCTAGTTTGAAGTTTTCTAGTGCAAAACTTTCTTTAATACTATTCATAGTTGGATTAGCAGCTGCATTATTTACTAATCCATCCAATCTGCCAAATTTTTTATTTAGAAGTTTGCAATTATTTGATACTTTCTTCTCGTTAGTAATATCTAAACAAAATGAAAATACTTTTTTAGGATATTTTTTTTCAAGTTTATTTTGTAGTGATTGCAATTTTTTTTTATTAATGTCGATCAATATTACTTTGCCTTCATACTTAAGTACTGCCTCAGCATGATGTTGGCCAAGCAAACCGGCAGCGCCAGTAATAAGAATGATTTTATTTTTTAGTGAAAATAAATTTTCTATTTTTTTTGTGTTCATACGGGAAATCTTTCGATATCTTCTAAACTAGAATCTTCTACATTAGCTTCGTTTTCATTTTTAAGAGACTCGCGCAACAATGCTTCTACTTTGGGAATATCTTCTACATAATCTAAATCATGCATTTTTTGATTAATTATAAATTTTAAAATTATTTCACCTACCATAGATGACTTTTTCATTATTGTTTCTGGACGCGTAATATCGACATATCCATTTTGCCAATATATTTTAGGAAGCATTTGTCTACAAAGAGAGTGGGACTCACTATTCTCGTCAAGCTGTATAACAGGTTCTAACAAATCTTCATTTACCCTCCACATTTTATAAGGAGTTTGAGAAGCTAAAGATATTGATCTCAAAGAGTCAGCATTTTGTGTATTCTCAATCATTCTTTGAATAGCTTGATCTACAATATTTACATTTCTAAACGGAATCGTGGGTCTCAGATGCACTATAAAATCTGGATAATACTTTTCATTTTCAGATAACCATTCAAGAGTATGCTTAAAAACATCTATATCAAGTGATAAATCACCTGATATTTGACTAGGTCTTGTAAAGGGTGCATCAATATGATTATTTTTTGCAATTTTAATTATTTCTTTATCATCTGAAGATAATATTACCTTATTTATATATTTAGATTTTTTCGCAGTTTCGAAGCTCCAATATACAAGTGGTTTACCTAATATATTCATTTTGTTTTTGTTTGGAATCCCTTTAGATCCAGATCTTGCAGGTATTATTGCTAGTACTTTTTTCATTATCAGACTTTCATTGAAATTAACTTATTTTCTTTGAGACTCCGCTTTATTGCAATACCTATATCAAGACTTTTTTTTGCTTCTGTAATGTCAATCGGTGATCTGGTATTATTTTTCACAATACTTAAAAAATTTTTTATCTCTTTTTTAAATATCTCATTTCTACTGATTTTTTTTATTCTGTATTTTTTTTTACTATTTTTTTTGTATATTTCTATTTTTTCTTTTTTAAGGTCAACTTCTAATCTTGCTTTTGTTCCATAAACGATACAATTTCTTGTCGGTTTTCTCTGTAAGAAATCCATGTACAAATTTACCGGCAATATACTTTTTTTATAAGGAACGCAAAGTAAGGCGGCAACGGAATCTTCAACATCAATTTCTAAATTACTTTTCTTTCCACCATAAGCAATTACACTTGATGGAACTCCAAATATCCATTGCAAATAGTCTATTTCATGTATTTGGCTAAGTACAACACCACCACCCATTTTTTTATTGGCTGCATATGTTTTTCTGTAATCTTCATAATTATGAAACTCTGGCATGTATTCACAAACATTTGCGTTTACATAAAGTAATTTTCCAAGTGTATTCTGGTTTATAATTTTTTTTAATTTAATAATTAAAGGATTAAATCTTTGTTGAAAACCGACAAAACAAATAAGTTTGTTGCGTACACAAATTTCTTTCAACTCACTGATTTTTTTAGGACTGTCTGATAATGGTTTTTCAATAAAAATATGAGATTTCATTTTTGCACATTCTATTGCTGAATTAACATGCATTGAAGATGGATTACAAATAAAACTAATATGAATATTAATTCCTTTTAGATCTTCAATTTTTTTAATCAAATTTATTTTGTATTTTTTTACTATATTTATATTTTGATTATATCTAAGGTTGTTAGATATTTCGCCAGGACTATTTTTTGCTCTTAGCGCATACAATCTGATATTTTGCTTACTTAAACTTAGAAGATTTCTCATATGACGCTGACCAATTGAACCAAGGCCAATAAATAAAACATTCATATATTTAATTTTTTTCTCCATAAGCAAATAGCATGACCTCATTTGAAAATCTGATAAATTTATTTAGTTCATTAGGAAACCCGATATCATAAAAAGGCCTATAAGGAATAGGTAGTTTTGAAATAATTTTTGAAATTACCGACAAAAATGGGAGTTTCCAAATAATTGGTAGTTGATAAAAATGAAAAATCTTTACGTTTTTAAATCCCGCCATTAACATCGCATCTCTTAAAGAGGGCTTTGTAAATGGAGAAACATGTGTAAAATCAAAATAGAATGGACCCCAAGAATTATGTTTCCAGCTTGGAGTCATTATAACGCATTTTCCTCTAGCATTAAGTAGCCTATATGACTCATTTAACAAATTTATAGGATTTCTTAGATGCTCAATAACAGATTTTGAGAAGATAAAATCAAACGTATTAGGATCAAAATTTAATTTTTCTTCCTCTAAATTTCCTATAACAAAATTAAATTTATTAGACACTTCATTTACTTCTGCAATATCAGTGCCACTGACTTCAAATCCGTATTTGCTGAATGCTCTCATCATATCGCCTGTACCGCATCCAATATCTAATAATCGACCTTGATTTTTAAAAAAATTATCTTTTATATAAAATGCTAATTTATCTGGATAATTGCTGTGAGGAGCTCTTGCTGAAGAATATTTTAGATCAAGATATTCTTTTTTTTCGAAGAAATTTTTTTTTTTCATATTAAAATTAATTAAAGTGCTTATTCATGATAGGCAATACCCATTCTAATTGTTCTTTAAAAATTTTTAAACCCTCATCATCCCGATATGTCTCAAAAACAAAGTTTCCTGAATAGTCGATTTTGCTCAGTGCACGAAATGACTTATCAAAATCTGCGTTTCCTCTACCCAAAGGAACTGAAATTCCATCTAAATTTCTATCTTTGACATGTATTGATTGTATATAGTTTTTTAGAGCCATAACCTCTGCTTCGGGGTCTCGATTATACCCAGCGCTATTCCCAATATCATAATTAACCCCGTAACAACTTGAACAAAGCTCTTTCATCACATTTAAAACCTCTGGTATAGAAAGATCAGATTCTAACGAGAGTTTGACATTATATTTTTCAAGTTTATTTTTAAATTTTGAAATTGTTTTTATAAAAGAATTATATTTTTGATGATTGTCCAAAGATGAGTTTTCAAGGCATGGGATCACTAATGTTCTAATATTTAAGGCTCTTGCAGCTTCAATTAATTTATCAAGTAAAAGTATACTTTTATTGAGATCAGAATACTCTGTAAAAAATAATGGGTTGTTTATAAAATAGTCGCAACAAATACTCTCAATATTAATTTTTGTTTTTAGTTCAAGACTCAGAATCTCCTCAAATTGTTTTTCATTTATAATAGGATTTTCTTCTGCTGTCTCATTATCAAATAAAAATTGTATGTGCGAAATACCAATACTTTTTGCAATTTTAAACTCATTTTGCCAATAGCCTTTAGGATGAGCCTGATATTTACCTTTATACTTTGGAAGTAAACGTCCTTGCATTACTCCAATACTTTTTAATACATTCATATTTTACTTTAAGGATATAAATTTATTTTAAGTGTAATCTTAATTTTTTTGCTACTTCGGCTTCTTTTTTAGAGAAAGTTTTTTGGCCGTCACCAAGTGCCAATTCAACTTTTCGAACAGCTTGAACTAAGTCCCTAATACCATTTGGCTCTAAAGATGCAGACTGATCAGAACCGTACATAGTCTTATCAAGAGTTATATGTCTTTCTAATGATGTAATCCCAAAACCAACAGCGGCCTGAGAAACTGCAGTACCTATTTCGTGGCCACTATACCCAACGTTACATTGGTATCTGTCTTGAAGAGTTTTTATACATTTTAAATTAATATCTTCAATTGCAGTAGGATATGTTGAATTTGTGTGCATTAATTCAAATGGACAATTTTTTTGAGTAAAAATTTCTACGGCAGTATCAATGTCTGATAATTTTGACATTCCAGTTGAAATAAACGTATGTTTTTGTTCATCAGCGACCATTTTTAAAAGATCTTTGTACACAATCATGGCCGAGGCAATCTTATTATAATTGCAAGAAAATTTTTTTAAAAATCTTTGACTCTCTAAATCCCAAGCAGAAGCAAACCAAATTATATTTTTGGATTTACAATAATCATCAATTTCAGCATAATTTTGTTCTGATAATTCTAAGCCTTGCTTCTGTTCTCTCTGGGTACTGCCCCACGGACTCTCTCTGGGTGAATCAAGAACTTCTTTAGAATATACTAAATTTATTTCTCTTTTTTGAAACTTTACTGCATTAACTCTAGCATCTACGGCAACATCGATTAACTCTCTAACAATTGACATATCACCGTTATGATTAATGCCTATTTCAGCAATAATAAAAATTGACATAAAGTTTTATTACATTTAATTGAATTTATTGATCATAATTAAATAATATCAAATGTCATTACTTTTTTATAATTGATGTTTAGTTCATTTCAGATATTTACGCCTCAGAATACCGATATTGTAATTTTGGATAGTAACACAAGCTATGAAGTACATAAATGTCTACCTAAGCGACTATCTTTCACTGAAATTGAATTTAGAAATAAATATTTAATAATATTTAACTTAAGATTTTTATATTATTTTTTTTATTTCTTTTATCGCTCAAGAAAAATTAAGTATTCACTTATTTTATCACTAATAAAAATAAAGAAACCTAAAGTAGTCATTACATGCTTTGATAACAATGAATTTATAGGACTCGTTGGTATTTATTTTCCTGAAATAAAAAATATAGCGATTCAAAATGGGTTAAGGTCATTAATACCTATTCATAATTGGATCAACATTAAATATTTTCCTATACTGTTTGGATTTGGTAATCACGAGCTAAAACTTATAAATAAAATAAATGGAACTGTAAGAAAGTATTACCCAGTGGGTTCACTAAAATATGGCATTTACAAATCAGATGCTAAAAAAACAAATAATTTAAAAATTAGTGATGAAGTAATTTTTATATCTACTTGGAGGGAAAACTTTGAAAATAATATTAGTGGTAATAGAGAAATACATAATAGCTCAATAATTTTTTTCAGAGAAATTATTAATATTTTAAAAGACAATAATCTAAAATTAAGAATTATGCCTAAATATGAAAAGTCAGATAAGGAATATTTAAAAGAAATATCGTATTTTAATAAACTACTTAATTTAAAAAAAAATAATAATTCAATATTTTTAAATAAATCACAAAAATATGACCAATATAAGTTTTGTGATAAATCAAAAATAATTATTTCATTTAATTCTACGCTAGCCTTTGAGATGCTTGGAGCAAAAAGAAAGGTTCTATTTTTAGGAAGTGAGAAAAAAATAATTGAAAAACTCGGCTGGCAATCACAATTTTTATATTTACCACCACAGATAAAAATTGAAAATGATCTTAAGTCTGAACTTAATCAAAAGTTATCCTATCTTATTAATATGCATGATGAGGAATACCAAAAATTAATAAAAAAGTGCGTGAGCGAGTATATGTTTTTTCAACAAGAATGGCCTCATGAAATTATAAAGCAGAAAATTAGTGGTTATTTTAATTTTGTGACATATTATAAGTCATAATCCCTTTCATCTTTTCATATCGATGATCCAATAAAGACACTTCTTTAAGACCAATTTTTTCAAAATTAACTTTATACTTTTTATATGGATATATTCTATCAAACCTGTTTTGTATGAAGTTTCTCCAGGAAAGTTCATAAAGTATTCTATTGATTATTCGAGTAAACATTGATTTTTTTTATGGCTAATATACTTAGATAAAAACCTCTCATATCTGAACAAATTAAAATTGAAGATTGTCAAAAATGAGTTGAGTTTGAATGTCAAATATAAAGCGGTAGCGCTATAAGACCTATTATAACTTCTGTTTTTTTTAGCAAATTGGTATTTTTGTGTAAGAAGATTTTTCAAACTAGTCTCTGTGGCAAATAATTCATTTAAAAAGCTAAATTTCTTTATTTCTTCATATTTAACAATCGTAACTTTTTCGAAATTCGACCTGTAAATTTTTACTAATTGATCATAATCAAAATATTTGATGTTTAGCTTAAACTTAAAAAAATTTTTTTCCTTTTCAAAAATTTTATCACTGTAAAAAAAGGAGTTTGGTTTGATTATCCTATTTGTTTGAATTTGTTGTAAATATATTGAGTTTAAAATTTCGCTTGGTTTACGAATTATAATTAATATATGAGCATCTTTTCCGAGAATTTCTCTATTTAATTGGCAAGTTTTTTCGAAATATTTTGGATCCCATGAAAATCCTAGTAGGGATTCATAAGACAAAAAAGCATTTTTTATTTTTTTTAAATTTTTATTGGATTCAAGTTTTTCGAAAGGATGGAAATCTAAATTTTTTAAATCTAATTTTAGATCTCTAATTAGTATATCTGAGCTAATATATTTTAATTTTTTTTTATTAGCTATAAGTGGAAAAATTTGTGATTGCAAAGTAGTAGTCGATGTCTTTCCAAAACCAATATGCGCAATGAAGTTTCTGCTAGATTTCATGAAAATAAGGATTAATCAACATTGAGTTGTCAAATTTAAAATCAGGAAGTTTTTTTTGTTTTAGAAAGTTGCATATAGCTTTATCATCAAAGTCTTTATTTTTGGAATATCTTATTTCTTTACTTATGTCTTGCTCAACTTCTTGTAGGGAAAAAATACTATTATCTGAAATTTTACTTTTAAGCGAATTAAACGCAGATATCACGGTATTCATTGAGTAAATGAAAGGGTTTTCATGTCTTTTAGAAAGCGCATGATAAAGAATTTTACCGTTATCAATTCCTTTTGAAATTAGGTGAATTGTGGCCCCGACTACATGATAGTTTTTATCGTACATTGCCCAGAAATTACAGTCAGTGCCTCTATAATACGGAGAAATTCCCATATGAATATTAATAGCTCTTTTACTTATTAGAAATTCTATTAAATCACCTTTTATGTAACTGGAGCCGAAAACAATATACAAATCACTTTTTAAAAAATCTTTTATTTTATTAAGTGGACAAATATTTAGATCGGATGGCGATATGGTTAGAACTTTAATGTTATTTTTTTCTGGGTTAATATATGTAAAACCAAATATTTTCCTCTGAGCCTCAGTCACTTGATTAAAATACTCTGTCATCTTTTGTGTAGCCGGATAACGACCAGGAACTTTACCAGGAAATATGGTTGAAACTTCTTGAATTACAAATAACTCATCGGATATGCTACTAAGCAAATTAATTAAGTAGTTATGTCGGAATGAATTTGAAGTGAAAAGAGTTATTTTCATTATCTAATTTGATCAATAATATTGGAATGATCCTCACGTGCGATTTCAAGATTTGAAGAATTATTTATTTTATTTGTCTTTATTTTTTCCATTGAGGCCCTAAAACCTATATCTATATTTAGTTCATCAAGTACGCTTAGTGTGTTTAAATTATAAGATCCACACGGGTGCGACATGCTAACTATTTTGCTCTCACTAGTTTTAATTATTTGAGATAATATCTGTCTATTCATTGAGTATTCATTTTTTTGCTCTTCTTTATTCATAAGATTTAATTTTGTTGGATGTGAATGAGAATGTAAACCAATCTCATGACCACATTCTTTGATTTTTACAATATCATTTTTACTCATATAAAGTTTTTTTACGTATTGATGTGGATCAAATTTTTTTTCATCAAACAATACCTGCATAAGTTTTAAATATTCATTTGGCTTAAGTAAATGGTCTCTAATTAATCGAAACTTAATATCATCAATGCTATAGAATGGAAATTTCTTTTTTTTTGCATAAATTAAATCTTTTTTAGATGCAAAAAACTTTTCAGTACTCACATTTAAAACGCGATAAAATTCACCATAAAAAGAATTTATATTTTCAAAAAAATTTGTCCTAAAATATCTATATACCTCGAGTAAGTCAGGTTTATTTGTAAAGATTGAACTAGGTATAAAAAAAAATGATTTAATATTAAATTCAGATAAAATTGGCATAGCTACATCAACTTGTGATCTAATGCCATCGTCAAATGTAAAACATACCTTACTCTCATTCTCTCCACTTCTTAATAACTTAAGAAACTCATTTGGATTAATTATATTTTCGACACCAATATATTCTATAACTTTGACTAAATCATCAGCAGTAATACTACCTTCACTATCTAAATAAAAATCATTATCATGAAAGTGATGAAACATAATTCCATGAGGAAAGGCATTATATTGATTAATATACATCTTGTAATACTACTTAAAATATAATCTTGTAATCTAACTGATAAAAAATATCTAGTACAAAAATTAATTTACAATATAATCCCTTTTAATCGAAAATGAAAAATATAGTAATTTACTTCGGATCAAATGCAGCAATTGAAATTTTGTCATATCTAAAAGACTTATCTTATTGTACTGATAGTTATAAAATATACATTTATGAAAAGAGTAATAATCTATTGAAAAAAAAAGAATTAAAAAAAATTTACAAAAAAGTAAATTTTATAGTAAAAGAAAATGAACTCTTTCAACTTAAAAACTCTAAATTTATTATTGCATCGGGAGATTCAAATCTCAGATATAAATCTTATCGAAACCTAAAAAAGAAAAATGTAAAATTTTTTACAATTGTTCACCCATTAGCTTATGTAAGCCAACAGACTAAGATTTCAGAAGGAAGTATAATTTCTCCTTTTACAACTGTAGCTCCATTTGCAAAAATTGGGCCTAACTGTTATCTAAATCATTATTCCTCTATTGGACATCACTCGGAAATAGGCCATTCTTGTGTTATTTCTCCATTTGCCAAAGTCAATGGAAACGCAAAGCTAGGGAAAAGAGTACTTCTTGGTACAACATCATCGGTTCTTTCAGGAATTAAAATAGGAAATGACTCAAAACTGTCATCTAACTCCGTACTAAGAAATAATTTAAAATCTAATTCTTTAGCTCACGGAAACCCAGCACATCAAGCTAAAATATACTAGATTTAAAGATCAATAAATCTTTTGTATTGCTTATTTTTTTTGAAATTTATTGAGCTAATTATTTGATATATCTTATTCGACGCTCCAAAATATCCTAAGTGATATTTTTGGGACTTTAATTTCATAATAAACTTTTTATTTAGGGCTGATTTTATAGTTTTTTTTATATCTTTATGAATTGGCTTACAATCTAATACACTTTTTGGCTTAATCCGGCCATCTTGCCTCTCTCCTATATTAATTGTTGGTTTTCTAAAGTATGGCATCTCAGATAATCCAGCCGAAGAATTTCCAATCATGAAATTAGATAATTTCAATAATGATAAAAATTTTTGATGTCCTAAATTATCAAAGTAGTAGGCATTATTATTTTCATATACAAATTTTTTTATTCTACTCATCACTTCGTCTGAGTATATATCAGCATTTGGCTTTGAAAATATTAAAGTAAAATCTTTCAATTCAATTAATGCTTTAAGTAAATTTTCAGTTAATTTAATTGTACTGCTTCTATTTGAAGCATCAGGATGAATTGTCACAAAAGCAATTTGTTTTTTAAATTTAATAAGATATTTTTTTTCGAAGTATTTTTTATCTAAAAAATTTATTTTTTTTATCGAGTCGAGCCCTGGATTACCTACTAAAAAAATATTTTTATTAATTTCACCTAATTGCATAACTCTTTTTTTTGACTCTTTAGAAGTAACAAAATGATAATCAGAAAGTTTTGTGAGACAGTGTCTTATTGAGTCATCAAGAGATCCATTTGTAACATCACCACCGAATATGTGTGCGATTCTAATATTCATAAAATGCGCACATATACCAACTGCAATCATCTCATACCTATCTCCTGGTATAATAATAAGATCAGGATTATAGCGATGAAGAGTACTAGAGAACTTACTTACCCCAAGAGAAATAGATTTAAGTATTTGTTTAGTACTTGATTTATTAATTTCTATATCAACTTTTGTTACATTTGAAAAATTATATTTTTTAATATTAGTGAAAGTATTTCCATAATCTTTTGCCAAATGGGCTCCTGTAAGAATAATTTGTAATTGAAACTTTTTAGATTTTTCAAATTTTAATAGTAATTGTATAATTAAATCAATTTCTGCTCTTGAACCGGAAACTATTGATATCTTTTTCATCTATATAATAATGAAATCGTCAGGTAAAAAATTTTTTTTTGCTTTTTTTCCAAGTATTTTTTCATACTTTGAGGGAGGCAGTCCTGAGCCTGGTCTTTTAAGTGTAATATTGTTTTGCGTAAATTTATCACCTTTTTTTATATTAACACTTGCGACTATAGATTGCCTTGCGATAATTAAGTTAGGCTTTTCGCTTTTTGTGACTTTTTTGATATCACTGCCCATGGCAATCTCAATATTTCTTATGCTTTTTACTAGTTCAGAGAGTAAGTTTGGACTGAGACTTGCTTTGTGATCTGGGCCTGCAAACTTAGTTGAGATAGTAAAATGTTTTTCAATTATAGATGCCCCCAAAGCAACTGCAGCTAATGAGGCCTCTATACCAAGTGTGTGATCAGAATATCCAATGTTTGTTCCAAAGCTTGATTTTAATTTTTCTAACACTCGTAAGTTTACGTCTTCAAATGGAGTTGGATATGCGGTATTGCACTGAAGCAAGGTAATATTTTTTAAAGGGGTCCCATTTGATGTTAAGATTTGAATTGCATCATCTATTTCTTTCATATTAGCCATACCGGTTGACAAGATAACCTTTGATTTAAAAGATCCCAATAATTTTAGATATGGATGATTTATTATTTCCCCTGAAGGTACTTTAAATGTTTTAAAATTTAAACTTTTTAAATGTCTAAGTCCCACCGTATCAAATGCAGTAGTGAGAAATTTAATTTTTTTCTGATTACAATATTTTTTAAGTTTTGGATTTATTTGCTCCCAATTCATTTCTAACTTTTTTACCATTTCGTGTTGAGTCTCAGATTTATTATCTAAGTCAATTTGGTACTTTGCCTTTTGGGCTTTTTTTGTAATTAAATCAGAATTTGTAATTTGAAATTTGACAAAATCAGCCTTTGATTTTGAGGCAATATCAATAAGTTTAAAAGCATAATCTAAACGCCCGTTATGATTGACGCCAGCTTCTGCGATTATTTGAACTTTATTTTTCATATTTTTATAAATTATTTTATCTTATTAGATATTATATTTATAAATTCATTAATGGTCTTTATATCAAAGTTCTGATTTATACCAAATTGTATTCTAAATTCTTCTTCTAATTTTAGAATAAAGTCTAGATGCTTAACTGAGTCCCATTCATTTAAACTTTCAAAACTAAAATTATTTTTTAAATCATCTTTTTTTATTTGATAGTCATCCATTAGTATTTCTATGACTTTTTTTTTGATTTCATTTTTTTTCATAATTTTTAATTTTAAATATTTTAGTATTTGAGAGATTTACTATTGCAGCCGCATATGAGAAGCCAGCTCCAAAACCAGCAATTATTATATTTTTATTTTTTGAATTAAGTTTTGAATTAAATTTACATAAAGTTAGTGGAATTGATGCAGAACTTGTATTGCCATATTTTTCAATAGAAAATAATCTTTTTTTTTCCTCAATGTTCAAGAAATCAAAGATTTTACTTAACATAAACTTATTAGCCTGATGAAATACAAAATAATGTATATCTGGAAACTTTTTTTTTGAGCTTTTTATAAGATTTTTAATTAACTTTGGGACGCTTGATATTGCAAATAAAAATACCTCTTTTCCATCCATGTAAAATTCTGGTCTGTATTTTGTATTGTTTTTAAATGCACTCTCTTTAAGCATAAGCTTATTATGACCATTTCCATCACTACCAAGTTGGAAAAAAATTTTCTCTCCTTTGTTATACTCTAATAGTGTTGCAGTACCTGCATCACCAAATAACATTCTATGTGACATATCATCTTTTCTTATGGTTTTGGAAATGGTATCACCAACTAGTAATAAGCCCTTTTTTAATTTATTAATCTTCATAATCGAGATGATATTGTGTAAACCATAGACATAACCCGAGCAACCTTGATTAATGTCAAAGCAAAGACAGTTTTGTGAGAGATTTAAATTTTTATGTACTATATTACTGCACGATGGCATTAAATAATCTGGTGTCTGTGTAACTACAATTAATATATCTATGTCAATAGTTTTTACTTTCATTTTTTTAATTAGGAGCTTTGCTGCGTCTAGACAGAGGTCAAGGGTTGTAGTTTCTTTGTCTACGGCGTATGAATTTTTAACACCTATTAAATCAAGTGTTCTTTTGTTATCTCCTGAAACTTTGTTATAGTTAAAATTTTTATTACTGGGAATACTTGAAACGATTGCTGATACAGCAATATCTGTAAGTTTAGCAAACATTTGTTTAAATTAAATATCCTCCGTCAACTACAAGATTTGTTCCTGTTATCCATTTACTTTTATTTTTATCAATCAAAAAAGAAATGGCGTTATATAGATCATTAGGATGACCAAAACCAAGTGGATGCTGATTTTCAAGGTTTTTCATTTGATCCTTATTTAAAAATTGAGTGGTTTTTTTGCCCATACCAGTATTTATATGACCCAATATAATGCTGTTAACTCTGATATTTCTTGGTGAAAGTTCTAATGCAAACGACCTTACAAACTGATTGAGTGAACTTTTGGAAGCACCATATACAGAAACCCCCTTGTTACCCTTTAAGGACGCAACTGATGATACAACGACAGATGAATAAAGAGATTTTGATAAATTATTTTTTGTAATTAATTTCATAATCCTAACAAAATTGAATACATTTACATTAAATGACTCATTTAGATTACTATCTGAGATATTTCTTAAAGGCTCAAAAGAATGGATGCCATCAAAATAAAGGAAACTATTAATCTGCAAGTTTTTTGCTAATAAAGTCTTTTCTAAATTAGAATAAGTTGAAGTATTTTTATCGTTAATTTTTATTAAAATGGGATCAACTAACTCATTTAATAAATTTTTTAACTTACTTTTATTTCTATACAATAAAACAAATCTTACTTTAGACTTATTTAATTTGAGTATAGTATTTTGAGCCAGATCTGACGTGCTTCCTGATACTAATATAAGTTTACTCATATTTATTCACTTCTTATAGGTAGTTTTTCTTTTATAACGTTAACTTTATCGTAGTAAAATTCTTTTTTATCCTTCTTAGAGGTACTTTCAATAAAACCTAATTGCAAATATAAATCAGACACAATTTGATTTTTTGCTGATTTTGTATAACTACCAATTATTTTTTTTATATTGTTTTGCTTACAATATAATAACAATTCAGAAAATACAAATTGTTCCATTTGCCTTCCTAAAACTCTACAGCTCATTACCCAATTATCAATATAAATGGTATTTACTTTTTTCTTACAAACCATTAAGGAAATAATTCCATAATTTGTAAATTTATCTTTCAGCGAAAACTGAAAAGTTTTTACGTTTTTATCTTTTATAAAATTCTTTATTTCTGTTATGTCATACCTAATTGTATTCATATTGAATTGATTAGACCTTTGAAACAGTTGTTGAACTCGATTTATATCGTTAATTTTAAATTCAGATACAATACTTCTCATATCCAGAGAAAATAAGTAGTCTTCTGTAGAATTAAATTTTTTTTTAAATTTTTCCCTTTTTAGATTTGAAATATAGGAGGCTGCTCTTTTTTTGTCTTCTTTCGACAAATTGATGATATCAAATATATAGCTATCAAGTATCAATACTGAATATAAACTTGGATCATTTGGTATTTCGGGTACAGTAACCTCTGGCAAAAAAGTCCTTACAAGATCTCGCTCAACAGGATTGTCATCAATAAATACAAAAGAATCTAATGATAGGTTAAGTTCGTTAGAAATATTTTTAATATTTTTTGCTTTATCATCCCAATTAATTTTTATACAAGAGAAATCTTTTTCACGCAAAATCATATTCTTATTTTTCTTGAAAGCTTGCATTGCTGTATCATGATTATTTTTTGAAGATATGGCTAAAATTATACCTCTGTCTTTCAAATTTTTAATCACTCTTTGAAAATTTTGAAATGCCATACCCTCAGCACTATCAGGACCTAGCTTTAGATTTTCGAAACCGTCATCTCCTATGACTCCACCCCAAATTGTATTATCTAAATCTAATACTAAAACCTTTTTGAGTTTTCCATTTTTTGTAGATATTAAATTTATAAATAATTTGTTAAAAAAAATACAAAACTCTTTTTTAAACGGTAATTTGGCTAGTAAATACTTTTGATCATCATAAAAATTATTAAGTCCATACTTGCTAGCTAATTTGTATATATCAATTAAATTAAAATTATTTTCGCTAACAATTTTTAGTATATGCTTATTAAATTTTTTTATTAAATTCTCTTTTGAAAAACTTATATTTTCAGCATAGTTAAGAAATTCACTTGCTCTCACATCTGGCGCAGTAGACAAAAAAACACTTTTAGGTTTAATTTTTTTTATATTTTCAATCAACATATTATAAAAAAATCTAATTTCTTTTAAATGCTTACTCTTAAAAATAAGGTTATTATCGAACGAAGAAATTGAATCGAAATCTCTGTGATCTATATATAAAAATATCGAATAGGATTTATTTTTATATTTTTTTATCACAGCTTCATCCATCATTTCACTGATAGTTAGAAAATCTATTTCTAACTTAATACCATTAATAATTGACTGATTAATCAGTTCTCTTGAAAAGACTTGGAAGCTGAAATTAGATATAATTATTAATTTTTCTTTTTGTAAGAGATTTTTTTTTTTTATAATTTTCTAAAAATGACGATATTATTGAAACTGATTTGTTATTAAGCTCATAATTTTGATCCAATAAAAGTAGTTTATTATATTCTTTATTAGCTATTAGCTTATTAACGTACTTAATCTCATCATTAATTATTGCCTTATAATTTCCTGAATTATTCATTTATTTTAAATAATTTCATTAAGTCTTTTACTGTTTTACAGTCTGTGAATTTATCCGGATCAATTTTTAGAGATGGAAATTCTTTTTCTTTCAATACTATTAGTTCCAGTATTACAAGTGAATCGTAATTAAAGTCTTCAAGTTTTGTCTTTTCATTGATAGTTTCTTCTGCTTGTAAAATATCAGCTATTGCAACTATAAATTTTTCTTTCTTCATATCTCTATTTAAATTACATCAGTAACAGATATTAATTAATTTTTTATATTTATGTAATACAGTTATAATACCTAAAACTAGAATATTAAGCTTTATTTTAGCTCTCTATATTGAATGAACATATATCAAATCAAATTAAAATAAATCAAAAATAATAGGATAATTGTATTTTTATTAAAAGTTTCTTTTAAATAATAAGTTCATAATAACTTACTGACTACATAATTGTTCAATTAATTATAAATGTCATTGAAATTTGATATAGTAACTAATTATTCAACTGAATAAAAAAATGAAAAAAAAATACTTAAATATATTCTTTCAATTAATTGCGATAATAATAATTATAAGATTATTCTTTTACGAAAATTATGAATTAGAAAAATTATCATTTTTACTATCTAAAAATATTTTTTATTTATTTGTATTAATAATATTTGCAAGACTACTTCTTACATATTTATTTTATCATCTGCTTAAAATTGTTACTTCAAAAAAAAATAGTTTCCATAGAACTTCAAATTACTTTCTACAAGGCGGAATGGTAAATCAGTTACTACCTGGAATTGGTTTCTTATATAAGTATTATAAGCTTAATAAAGAATTAAATATAAATATCAGTGAGTTTTCATCAGCTCAGTTTCTGTGGTCATTTTTTAATTTTGGCGCATTTATCTTTTTAGCAATTATATTTGGGTATGCGAGTATAAACTTCTCTTTTATTTTTTTATTAATTTTTTTTCCTTTATTATTTTTATTATTTTTTATAATTTTTTTTTTTAGACAAAAAATTTACTTTAATTTAAAAAAATACTTATTAAATATTAAAAAAATTTCAGGCCTAGTAGATCAGTTAAAAATCGTAAAAGATAATTTAATTCAAAATACATATTTAGTATTAGCAATTTTTTGTGGCTTTATTTTTTTTGCTCTCTTACAGTGTTTTAACTTTTATGTTGGACTTAGGATTTTTGGAAGTGATATATCATTTATATATTCAAATTATGTCTATATCAGCTCATCCCTAGCAAGTATTATTACAATGTTCAGTTTTATTGGCTGGTTTGAATTAATTGTTCATTTTTCATCCACTTTAATTGTACCTAATGTTAAAAATATTTTGCTTTTTGCATTTGCCTACAGATTCATAAGTATAATATGTACTTTCATAGTTATAGTTTTCTTTTCTGCATGGGGAATAATTGAAGGTAGATTGCATAAAGTAAAATAATAAAATATAAAAAAATTAATTACTAATCTCTGTGGCAGGTAAAACTTTATTAACGTGAATTTAATCTACGCTCTCTTTTTTTGTTACAATAATTTTTATAAATGGATGAAATGATTGTGGTAAATATATATAAGCATTTATAAGATTTGAATTCACAAAGAAATTGGCGATAATTACCAATAAACTATGTAATAAATTTCTTCTTTTTTCATTATTTTTATTTTTAGCATTCATTGTTAATCTAATTATTAATCTCTTTATGTAATTTTTATCAATTGTGACTATATAATTATTTTTCATAAAAAATTTTTTTATTTGTTTAATAGTTATAAAGTTTAATGAGTCCCAAATGCCGTGTCTTTTGTGAATCATTTCAAAATTATTAATTCTATTTTTAAATATTTTATATGTTATTGATTTATTAATTATTATTGGAATCATAAAGTGAAATTCAACGGGAAAATTATAGTTAGGAAGGAGTAATACAATTCTTCCTTCATGTTTAAGTAATTTTTCTAAGTGTCTCAAACAGCCTTTCCAGTCATGAAGGTGCTCAATAACATTTGACAAAAATATGAGATCGTATTTTTTTTTACTTTTAAAATCCTTAATTTCTGAATTTACCACAAGGTCTTTAGAATTAATTGCATTGTTTATCGCCTTTGTATGAGGATTATATAAATAATTATCAAATCCACTAATTTTATATCCCTGAGTCGATAAATAATTAACAAGTAGTCCACCTCCACAACCTACATCTAATATTTCTTGATCTTTTTGAATCAAATCCTTTATTTCACAGTAAGCGCTATAAAATGCATTAAAATAACCATCAAAATAGTTTTTAGGAATAGAGTCTGATGTCGCATTTCTTATTTTCTCTTTATAAACAGATATTTCCAAATAGTTCTCCTTAATGCAAAAAATACTAAAATACTAAGTTAATTATAGTTTCTACTTTGATAAATTATTTTATAGCAATATAGCCGATAAAATTAAAACATTTAAAGAATACTTCTGTTTTTTTAAAACCTGCATCTTTCAAACTCTTAAATAAAGTTTTTTCGTCATATATATACATACTTGAGCGTAAACTTTTGGCTTTCTGAAGTATCTCTTTTTCCGAGAGATTTTTCTTTAATTTAAAATCGAAGTATAGTTGATTTAAAATATCCTCAAAATGACTAGAGCTAGATCTTACTTTTTCAACACTTATCAGTGCGCCACCTATATTGAGACTTGAGTAAATATTTTTTAATACTTTTAATCTTTGATTGTAATTAAAAAATGGAAATAAAAGAATAGAATAAAATAAATTTGATTTTTTGAATTTAATATTTTTCGTAACATCTTCTATTTTAAATTCTACTCTTATATTTCTTTTATTAAATCTTTGAATTTTCTTTCTAGCCAAAGTTATCATTTTTTTATTGTTATCTATGCCTATTATTGAAAACGATGATGATATTTTAAGCTTTAATATTTTTTTTATGGTTTCACCCGTAGAACAACCTAAGTCATAAATAATTTCGTCGTCTTTAAGAAACCATTCTGATAATTGAACAAGGTAATTTTGCAAATCATTATAATGAGGTATTGACTGCGCTACATGTACATCAAAATTTTTAGCAACTTTATCATCAAATTTCCACGTTTTACCAATCAGAGAGAGTTTATTGTTATTTATTTGTCTTATCATTTTTTTCTATTCATATTAGATGTTATTGATTTAGCCATGTCCAATAATGACTCCTCTACCGGCCTTTCCTTCCATTCTAAGTGATTCTTGGTAAATGAGTTATCAATATCAATTTTCACATTCAATAAATATGACATTTGCCTAAATCTTTTGAAAAATAAACCGGCAAGTTTTATAAAAATATTTGGAATAATAATAGTTGTAACAGAATATCCATTTGATTTAAGGATTTCGTTAATTTTGAGAAATGATATCGGTGTTTTGCTCGCTGCTATAAATCTTTTTACTGGTGAATTTTTTAATAATAATAATTTAACATGCATTTTTGCTAGATCTCTCACATCAATATAATTCACATAACGATTTGGAATAACAAATGTTTTTTTTGTGAGTATTTTCTCTATTTTTTGTATTGAAATACCTGATAGGTCATTTTTTAGAGTTGGTCCAATGACAAAACCAGGATTAATTGAATATAATTCAAAGTTTTTATTTTCTGCAAATTTCCAGGCTTTTTTTTCAGCTAAAGTTTTGCTTACTATGTAGTTATTTAAATTTATATTATTTAAATTCGTCCAACTTTCCGCATTAAATTGGCTTCGATCTTTATTATTTCCATATGCAACTGTAGCTAATGATGATGTTAAAATAACTTTTTTAATATTATTTTTAGATGCGTATTTTAAAACTCTAAGTGTACTTTCAACTGTTAAATCAATTAATTCCGAAGGGTAGGAATATTTTTTATTTGGATCGGGGGCGGCAGTATGTATTACATACTGTACATCACTCATTACATCATCAAAACTGTGGTCTTTCAAAATATCTAATTTGCAATATTCAATTTTATTGCTGTTATTAAATTTATTAGCAAAGATGTCATTTATTTCTGTGGATTTATTCAAGTCCCTTAATGAGCATTTAACAAAAAAATTATTTTTTAAAAGCTCTGAGACGATGTGTAAAGCAATCCAGCTAGATGAGCCAGTAATCAGTACCTTTTGCATAAGACAATAGCATACATCATTAGTAGTTGTTAGGTATATGATAAAGCTACCTTAATTTAAGTGATAGGTAAACTTATTGAAGTGACATTTTTCTTCACGTTTAGTAGACCTGGCAATGTCCTACTCTCCCATGCCTTAAGACAAAGTACCATCGGCGCTGGAGCCCTTAACGTTCGAGTTCGAAATGGGATC